>Ga0065711_1005641_pt1 | contig 26841 bp, 21 predicted proteins | sample Hoacrofraction12_FD_59098 | JGI IMG/M metagenome (GOLD analysis project Ga0065711, IMG submission 59098) | Hoatzin crop microbial communities from Cojedes, Venezuela - Epithelial fraction 12 v2 (version 2) | ecosystem: Host-associated > Birds > Digestive system > Esophagus > Crop | place... | reverse complement strand
CTCCTAATGCATCCCAGAATGCCATTGGCCTTCTTGGCAGCCAGGGCACACTGCTGGCTCATGGTTAACCTGTCGTCCACCAGGACACCCAGGTGTGTAGAGGCTGGCCTTAAGGTAGGGTACTAGCTGACAAAACAAGCAACTGAATCAATTAATCTGGGTATAATCAGGCAGTCAGAAAGAATAGTACACTGGAAAGTTTATTATAAAAACAAACATACACAAGAATACACACATGCAAGCACTTAGTGTAAGAAAAGCCCTGGCAAGAATCTTAAATATGTGTTTATGGAATCCTTACAGTAGTGAAAATGTCACTGAAAATATAATTAAACCAATAAGTATTTATGAGAGAGAATTACATGGGCTTCTGTCCGTTTTGGGCATTTGCAGAGCTATCACAGCTGTGGTGCAGTTACACTTAGATATGGATGTTCACTGTTGAGTCTGAACCACAAGTTGAGCATGTAAGGGAGTGATATTTAGAGGCAAAATAATATTGTTAGTAAGGGGGATGATGTAATATTGTGGCACAGTTACAAAATAAACAGTGCTTTACACTTCTCTGAGCGTACCCTGGCTTCTCACTGAGCCTTGTTCTGGACAGAACCATGTGTCCCAGTTGCTGAAGGACTGGGGATAACAGGGCAGCCTTTCCCTGCTCATTTCCCAGCTGTACTGGTTTGTTCAGTTTAGCACTTGTGAACCCCTTCAACATGGGAAGCTGTAGGCCTGTAACTAGAGAACCACCTTAGGGGACTTGGACATGGTCTTTGTTTTATCCTTTTGCTATGTGTATGTTTCATCCTTTTGACATGTGTAGGAAAAAGGGCCAAAAGAATAAGCTGCTCATATGCCTGTGTCTATCTTGTACCTTCAGCTTTCCTTGCCTGCACTGTAAATCCCTTTTGTGTCAGAGATTATGATGTTGGACATGCTCTTTCTATCTATTTAAATCTCTGCAAGCCTGATACCCTCATCTATGATGAGCTGAAATTTCCTAGCCCCAGTACAATAAATTTCTGTGAATGGTTAGAGGGAAAAGATGAAATTTTCCTCATATCTGAATGTCAGAGGTGCCACCAACAGAAGGTGTCAGGATGGATGATCCTTCTTGCAGAAAGACTTACTAGCCACCCTGTGTCTTTTAGTTAAGAAATATAAATGTTCTGTACTTTTTTTTCCTTGTTGGTCTAAAATAGTCTACAAAGGAAGATTTTCCAGGCACAGTGTTTATAAAGCTCTGGAGAGGACTGAGTGGCACTTAAATTTTTAGATGGTTCTTGAAAGCTGGTATCTTGCACAGTCAAGGTAAATTTGAATTACACTGTATGTGACTGTAGCTTAAACTCTGTGGTACAAAGGTGTGATATAGGGCCTGTGTGTTCAGTCTGGGGAATTACAAGCATTTTTCAGGGGCATGTGATTCCTCTTGCCCCCCCTTTTTTTTAAATGGGTTGGACAGGTTGTGGAACTTCCTTCTCTTGTATGATAGAATTGCAGTATAGTGATGGATGTGGAAGAGGTCTTTCTCTGGGCAGTTTCTGTTGTCTTGATAGTTGTATATTACTGTATGCTGTTTCCATGAGTAGTAAATCCTCTATGAGTGAAAACATCTGTGATGTTAATACAAAATTAGATATACAGGAGTGACATGGTAGGTGCTAAGCTCTCCATGATGGATAGGTTGTAGTCTGGACTGTTCGGTGATTATCTCCAAAAGTTATGCTTCGTCTTATGAGAGAAAATCCTGTGCATTCTTATGTAATACAAAAGGTAATTATTAGAGTTTGTCTTTGAGCCCAGATTTTGAAGATATGCCTGTGTGCAAGAAAAGGGGGACGGAAAGCAATCTTTTTTCTGAAGTGACAAGTGACAACACCTCTTTTTTTTAGTCCCGTTTCCCAGGGATGTCTTGTCCAAGTGGCCTCACACTTTCCCAAAATAATTTCCTCTGGCTATAGACCAAACACGAGAACTTCAGGCAAAAAAATGTTTCCATAAAAATAGACTGAAAGGGTATCTGTTGAGAGAGGGAAAAGGTTTTCAGGCTTATTGTGACAAAAATGGAATGTATATAATAATGTTTATTTAGCACTTAGGGCTAATAATTATGTATTAAAACCAAATTCTGATTTTTGTATGGCTGCTGTAGATTTTCTTCTATCTAGTTGTCCACATACGTACAGTGTGTAGGGAACATCAGATAGAAAGACCTCAGTGATATTTCAGACTTCTTCCCAACCAAATTCTGGCAGTGCTCTGTCGCCTTGCAGGACTCTTTCCCAAGGTCTCTGGTGGAAGGAAGTGGCACTGTTTAGAGCTTGCTGTCCTCATGGGAACAGCAGCTGATCCAGTAAACAGCATAGGGTGGTGTAACTCTCTCATTTTAGTGTTTTGATCACTACTTTGGCTGTCTGTCAAAAACGTCAAATTCAAAGCTATCTGTGGGCACAGGTTGCAGCAGTTGCTTATTCCAGAAGCTTCCACAATAGCTGCATCCTTAGAATGGACATGTGCCAGTGGCAAAGGTGAGATTTATGTTTTGGTTTGTATTTTAAAATAATGCCTTAATTCCTTAAGCTAGATCAAGCCCTCTTCATTCTTTGCCTTGTACAAAAAAAAAGATGTAATATGAAACAAGCCATTCCCTGGGAAGTTTAAAGTCTTGACAAATTTAGTAATCTAAGTATCTAAGAGCACAGCAGTTGCACTCTTCTCCTTTAGAGATTTGCTACAGAATGAAATAAAACATCCACCTCCCAGCCACTATTTTCTTGAAGTTGGGGAAGGGTGAGGGGAAGGATCTTGCTAGACAGACAGAAAAATGAGCTTATTGCTAGCTGCTGACTGTAATAAGAAAAGCACCATCTTTTAGAGATTTCTTATAACAAAATACTGGATGGTGATGAAGTTACATGTCACTTCACTATGTGCAGTCCCCGTATATAAGCCATGTTAACCTTAAAAATAGCACAAAACTATCCTTTGGGTCAGTTGCTGGTGGAAGCTTTGTTTTTGAAAGATCCGGGGGTGAGCAGTGGATGCAAAGTTTCTTTGCCTGGATTCTCTTTGCCTTTTAGGGTTTGATTTCCTATGACCTGTAGCTTTGCAGGAATGGCATCTTTCCCACTTTTGGAGGGAAAGATAGACAAGCCCTGCTGTCTGTCAAAGCATGCTATTTTGAGAAATGGCACAAGTAAATATTCAGCAGCAACATTACAGTGTCAGACTGTTGCATGTATAAAGTATAAAACATGGAAATGAGTAATGTGGCCCTCCTACTTACAACAGTTTTCTCACATACATAAGAAATCAGTAGACTCAATTAATGAAAATGATAGTGCGAATGGGGTAGAGAGGACTTCAACCTGCTGATTACAAAGGAGATTTCATTATCTAAAAAGGGGTGTACATACATTGTGGCTCAGTGTAATTTATTCCGTGTTTAAATAAGTATTCTATTAAAATGCATAGCATGCGTGTGTCTGAGCTCCTGCCAACAAAATTTGTTACAAATCACTCATTTTCTGATAGACACATGCTACCTTCCACTTAAATTTCCCACAAGTGTTATCTTTAGATTCAGGAATGTCCTAAGTTGGGCATAAGTATCTTTTCCCTTTTTAACAAAGAAAATAAAATGTTAAACAAGCCAGAGGTGGGGTTTTTTTTTTGCTCTGCCTTGGCTAGCCATATGATGTTGGTAACTTGCAAGATGCATCAAAACCTCACAAAACAGGGATGGCAAGTGATGCTAGTGGGATTATTAGGATTAATTTGTTTGTTTGTTTTTTAAGAGGTAATGAAGTGGGTCAAGGTCTATCATCTGAAAACTGATTACAGACTGAAGCAGGCATGATGATATGTCTCACAGATCTGAGTATCTTCTGTGGGGAGCTTTCAGTGGTTGTAAGGCATTATGCTGTGGGAGAACCAGCCTCAGCTGAAAGCAGCAGTAGGGCATTGAGGGTTTTCTGCTAGTAGAGAGGCAGACACTGGAAGAAATGCTCTCTGTACGCATTCTCCCAGTTGTGCAACAGCCTTTCCAGAAAGGGAAAATGTCTGTAGCTCGTGCAATCCCTACCATCTCTGATGGGCTAATTTTGGTGGGTGTTGTGATGCAGGCATTTGTTCTCTTAGAACTAGAAGGAAACACATTTAAATGACATATTTTGAATGTGTTATTCAAAAACTTTAAAATAAATAACTAATTGTTCAGAATAGCTATTCCAAAAGCAGCTTGCTTTCTTTAAAAATCTCCTGGGGCTTTTGTTAATTTGTTTGGTTTTTTTGAATGCTTGCATTTCTCACCCCAAAGATTCATATTTACTCTGTAGCATAGCAGAAAAATAATTCTAGGTGGAATTCCCCCCAAATGCCTTTTTGTCTAAATCCCAGTGAAAGTCAATGGGGTTTATGCTCCCAAAACAGTTAATTTCTTTTAAAAATCCTACCTAATGAAAAAAATTATCACGTTGGTTTTATTGAGTGATGTTTACAGAGCCTGCACATAAATTGCCTCCTCAGTGCAGGGGGAGGACAGAATGTTTTTAGAGATCTAGATTGAAGTAGGGGTCATGTCAGTTACAGCAATAGTAATTGGTATTTTTCACTTCAGTGTCTGTTGAATGAATGAAGCAGAAGATAAAGCAGTGATGTGTATTCAGCTAAACGCTGGTAGCCATGGAGAGAAGCAGCAGCTAACTGCAAGGAAAAAAAGTAATACATGTGAGTCTTTTTTGTTAGACAAAACAGTTTATCCAAGAAAGTAAAAGTCATGTGGTAACAATGAGTATAACTAAGTTTCATTTTTGCTGTGAGATGGTTACAGTTACAAAATGCCATGCAACTAACTGTTTAATCCCAGTATTAGAAATGCCGCAGGGCATGATGTGAATGAAGTAGTTTCTTTAAATGCATAAATGACACATAGGAACCTAATTCTTGCTGTCTTTCAAAATGTCTCCTTCAGTGTATGCCACCACCATGTATGCTTTCTCTGGTAGCAGAGACTTTAAAATCTGCCAAAGGCATCTAACTTCTCTTACAGCTTTCCACTTCTCGGTCTGGTGCTGCAGCCCCAAAGTGCCTGTTCAAACCCTGGGTATGATGCAAGAGACCAAATATTTGCCCCATTAAATAGGAGTTGGGAGAGGCAAGTGACTTGCCAAGTTATAGAGTGGAATCCTTTCATGTCAGCATTCTTGAATGGCTTTTGGGTCTAAGTGTTGACGCTTTGATACTGTACATTTACAGAAAGGAGGAAGTGAAATTGAAATAGAACTGGAAAAACATCTTGGTCAGAACTTTGATCACAAAAACTGTGAAAGAAAACATTTCATAGATGTACATTAGTATAGATAAAGTTTTCTGGTCAAAATAAATCCCTAAGAAAAAGTGACATAAAAATGGTAGCCTCTTATTTCTGAAGTTTTGTAAATGAAACACTTTGAAAGAAAGCATTTCACAAAGGAAAAACTTGACTAAATACGTGGAAGTATGTTTTCAAAACTATTGTCATTCAAAAACCTACAGAGTGTGGAAGCAAGGACAGGTAGCCTGGGAGGAATACAGAAAAATTGTCCGAGTAGCGAAAGCTAAAGCCCTGGATAGAATTAAGCCTGGCCAGTGACGTCAAGGGCCACAAGAAAAGCTTCTATAGATATGTCAGTGACAAACGGAGGGCTAGGCAAATTGTGGGTCCTCTCTGGAAGGAAACGGAAGACTGGGTTACCCGGAATATGGAGAAGGCTGAGGTACTTCACAAATTTTTTGCTTCAGTCTTCACTGGCAAGTGCTCCAGCCACACCACCCAAGTTGCAGAAGGTAAAGCCAGGGACTGGGAGAATGAAGAACTGCCCACTGTAGGAGAAGATCAGGTTCGAGATCATCTAAGGAACCTGAAGGTGCACAAGTCCATGGGACGTGATGAGGTGCATCCACGGGTCCTGAGGGAACTGGCGGATGAAGCTGCTAAGCCACTATGCATCATATTTGAGAAGTCATGGCAGTCCAGTGAAGTTCCCAGTGATTGGAAAGGGGAAACATAACCCCTATTTCTAAAAAGGGTAAAAAGGAAGACCTTGGGAACTACAGGCCAGTCAGTCTCACCTCTGTGCCCGGCAAGATCATGGAGTAGATCCTCCTGGAAACTATGCTAAGGCACATGGAAGATAAGGAGGTGACTGGTGACAGCCAACATGGCTTCACTAAGGGCAAATCGTGCCTGACAAATTTGGTGGCCTTCTATGATGGGGTTACTACACCGGTAGATAAGGGAAGAGCAACTGATGTCATCTACCTGGAGGTAAGCAAAGCATTTGACACTGTCCTGCACAACATCCTTGTCTCTAAACTGGAGAGATGTGGATTTGATGGATGGACCACTCGGTGGATAAGGAATTGGCTGGATGGTCGCACTCAAAAAGTTGTGGTCAATGGCTCAATGTCCAAGAGGAGACCAGTGACAAGTGGTGTTCCTCAGGGGTCAGTACTGGGACTGGCACTGTTTAACATCTTTGTCGGTGACATGGACAGTGGGATTGAGTGTACTCTCAGCAAGTTTGGTGATGACACTAAGCTGTGTGGTATGACTGACATGGTGGAGGAAAGGGATGCCATTCAGAGGGACCTTGACAGGCTTGAGAGGTGTGCCTGTGTGAACCTCATTAAGCTCAATAAGGCGAAGTGCAAGGTCCTGCATCTGGGTCGGGGCAATCCCAAGCACAAATACAGGCTGGGCAGAGAATGGATTGAGAGCAGCCCGGAGGAGAAGGACTTAGGGGTGCTGGTTGATGAGAAGCTCAGCACAACCCAGCAGTGTGTGCTCACAGCCCAGAAGGCCAGCTGTATCCTGGGCTGCACCAAAAGCAGCGTGGCCAGCAGGTCGAGGGAGGTGATTCTGCCCCTCTCCTCTGCTCTGGTGAAAACCCACCTGGAGTGCTGTGTCCAGGTCTGGAGCCCTCAGCACAGGACAGCCATGGACCTGTTGGAGTGGGTCCAGAGGAGGGGCACAAAGATGATCCGAGGGCTGGAGCACCTCTCCTGTGAGCAAAGGCTGAGATTTGGGGCTTTTTTGCTTGAAGAAGAGAAGGCTCTGGGGAGACCTTGCAGCAGACTTCCAGTACGTGAAGGGGGCCTGCAAAAAGCTGAAGAAGGACTTTTTAGAAGGGCATGTAGTGATAGGACAAGGGGTAATAGCTTTAAACTGAAAGAGAGTAGATTTCTTTCTTATATCTAATCTAAATTCTTTGCAATGAGGGTGGTGAGGCACTGGCACAAGTTGCTCAGAGAAGTTGTGGCTGCCCCCTCCCTGGAAGTGTTCAAGGCCAGGTGGGATGGGGCTTTGAGCAGCCTGGTCTCGTGGGAGGCGTCCCTGCTCATGGGAGGGGGATTGGAACTAGGTCCCTTCCAACTCAAACCATTCTATGATTCTGTTCTATGAAAAAGCCTCTTTCATTAGACCAAATTAAAATAAATTTAAATACATTATCCCTTTTGATTTGCTAAAAACTGAAGGCATGCATTGATTTAGATTGTTATGCTGTAACTTTTGCAATTGCAGCAATTGCAAAAGGTATCTGTACAGCCTTGATCAGCAGATTTTGGATCAGTATGAGACCTCACTGATAGAATGATCTCTGTTTCAGATTAATACCTCTATTAGAGTATGTGTTTATTACTGCAATGATGCTACCTACAGTTGCTGACTCTAGCTTGGCTGTTCATCTGTCCTTCTGAAGTTGAAGCTAATATGGTGGTTAGATTATAAATGCGAAAGGAAAGAAAATAAAATAGCATTTTCCTTTTTTCCCCTTTTTTTTTTAAAGGAAATAGACAGCTATTGAAAGATTTCCACAAACCCACGTACCCTTTGAATTTTACATAAGTCCTCTTTTAAGAGCTTAAGTGGAATATGGGTTTTGTTGGTTGTTTTGCATGGAAGTCAGCTTTATCCTACATTAATTATTTTATTGCATGCAGTACTCAGCTGTTTCTGGTAACTGACATTAACAAAATTATCCAACCAACAAGTATTTTCAGTTTAAATGTGAAAAGAAAGAGAAAGCCTGGCTTTCTTATGTTGAAACATAGTTTCTTCATTTTTTTTTTCTCATGACCGTGTTTGATTGCATCCTTCATTATTTCTGACAGTATTTCATTTCCTTTTTGCTTTACTCTGTGCCTACAAAAATAAAATACAAAAATACAAAAATAAAAGGAGCAAAGTGACTTTAAAATAAAATAGGCAAGACAACTGGTTTAAAAAAAGGAAAGGAGAGGGGTGCTGAACCAAAAGCCTAAATTCAAACTCACACAGTGAGTTTTAAGAGACTCCAGAACCAGACCTTGAATTCTGTGGCTCTGGTAATGTTCCAGTTTGTCCATAACCCAGCATCAAATATCTGGGCTCACAATTACATGTCAAGTTCTAATAGGGTAAATGGATTGATTGATAATACTTTGTGAAGATGTTACGAGAAAAGACTTGTCTAGTAAGTGCGGCCAAGATTTAAGCCATTATTTCAGATGTGAAGCATTTGGCAACAAGAGTTCATTTTCATCAGAAAGGAAGCTCTAGTTCATTATTTTTGGTCTGGGAATAATTTGGTTCTTTATTTAAGGCTACTCAGTTATCAGCAAACAAATATTATATAAAAAGAATAAAAATTACTTTTTTCTTTAACCAAATAACATAGCACCCTAAAAGGAAGAAATTAATAACATCATTTTACAACCATATGAAGTGTGAGATATGACCTGTTAATATGCAAAATTCATGCACACACCTCCATGCAAAATTCATGCACACACCTCCATGCAAAATCCAGCCCATTTATTTCTGATTAGGAACTGGCACAGTTGGCCCAAGTGACTATGAAGCTAAGTGGTTTTGTTTGTTTATTATTTCAGTGCAGCATAGTTTCCACTGGATAGCTGTGCTAAACTGATGCTACTTTAATGCACAGATGTATATACAAATGGACATACCCACTCAGAGACTTAATTTGACTGTACATCCAAGTTTTTTAATCAGAGTTTATTCACTTACCTGAGCATCAGGCCCTCCCTTCTCCCTAGTGCACACCTCTAATCATCCTGTCATGCTAGGAAGTAGTTTGTTCCTCTTTCCATCTTTCCTCTCTTCCTTCCCAGAGTACAATTCTTACAGAGTCTTGATTCTCCTCACATGTTGTGGTACTTGGGTCTCCCTCCCTTGGCCAGTTCTTCCAGGAAGAGAATTCTTTCTTTGCTGGACTCTGGTGCTTACTTCAGGGTACCATGGAAATTTGGGAGTATTCTTTGGCTTCCCAGAGATTCAGTTCTGTCCTACTGGATTTGGAGGATTTGATTACGGTAAGAACCAAGCCTGTGGAAAAGCTAGCAGACCTCAGAGGACATTTTAAAAAGCAGGAGCAGTTTTCGAACAGTAACACAAGCTTTGACAGGGTGGGCATAGAAAAGGAGGAGAGAAGGGAGCCAGAGAGATCCATGACTAATGCAGCAGTAGTCCAGATAGATTTGAATCTTAGGACAGATTTCAACTGTGCCTTGCACTGGCTTAACTCTGATCCCACTGAAATAAAACTTCATGGAGGGAGAGAAGGCTTAGGCTACTACTGATAGCTTTTATATCATCCTACCTTTCAGTCAAGTTCTGATCAAGCTCTGGAGTGTATTCAGTGTACCCACAAATTACATTTAGGGGTATCTTGCTGCTACTGCTGACATAAATTCATGAAATAACATACATTTCCTGTGCCTTGTGTGTGCCAAGTTTGTGCATGTCTGCATTCAAATACAGATAAAAAATTGAATTTATTTGGCTTGAACAGTTTTCACTGACAGCATAACTAATTTCTCTTGAGTATCTGGATAAGCTGTCGCTGAAACTGTTTGTTCTGTTTTTACTGCCCAGTGCCTGGAAGCTGGGGTTAGAGCTGGCTTGCTTTAAATCAAAGCTGTGCTGAGACACACCGACAGCCAGGACAAAGGCAGTAGGCTGCCTCTTTCCCAGTCGTCGCAGTTCAGCCACACTTCAGGGAAAGTTTTTAGAGAAGGAATAGACATAGTTGCAGATGATATTGGGAATTCCGTATGACCTTCAGTAATTACATTAAAATGGATTTCTTTGTATTATTTTTTTAATTGTCTGATATTTAATTATCTGATATACAGTAGTCCTATGTCTGCATATCCTTTCTTCTTCATGTTGGAAAACAAAATCCAAAATTGGTATCTTACAATATTGGTAATTGCAGTGAAAGCATATTATAAGATCAGAAACTGTCAGACCCTCTTTACTGAAAGCATGTGTATTTTATCTTGACAGCTAATTTACGTCAGCACTTTTCCAGGATGAAGAGACCATCACTCCAGTTAAATGGAAACTCCCCCCAGCTGACAGAAATTAGTTAGCATTGGAAATTGCACCCATACCAAATACTAGCTTGATTTTAAAAGAAAGTGTGAAGCTTTTAATCCTGCCTATTGATTAGATAGGGTGACTGTCTGAGAAGAAAATGTGCGGAGACTTCCAGCTTAAGAAACTGTCTTAAAAATGCGTTCAAAGCTTTTTGCAAGCATATCTAGTAAATACAGGAGCAGTTCTGATTTACAGTATGATTAGTGGCATTTCTGTGGAAACATGAGTGTAAACATAAAAATGTTACAAAACAATTAAGTCCATGTTCCAACCCTGTAGGTTGCTGCTGCTTAAAAAAGAAAAATTGTCGTAAATGAGAATTCATCATTACCAACATTCTGTAGCTGATTATTCTTCCATCGTTCTTGAGTAGGAAATCATGTTTGATTAATATATGAAGGTATTTGCTTCTATATGAAGGTATTCAGCATGCTTACCAACTTTTTCAGATGTTACTTGTGCTTTGAGATGCCTCCGTTTAGGACATAGTCCAAAGAGCATAGTTTTCAGAAGAATCAGAAAGGTACCATATCACTTTGGGATGTATCAAGTTGGTACGAAGTATCAGCTCTCACTTTTGAGAGTGGGCAGTGTAGCAGATGGAGGCACAATTTTTAAATTCCAGAATTTGTACTATGGATGTACTAAACCAGATTGTTCACAGCCTCAAATCCTGCATCTTCTATGCTTACTTATTCCTACAGAAAATACCTTTTTATGACTTGCTGCTTCCACTGTACTGGATACAACCTTTTTCTTTGATATTGCAAGCTTTCCAAAATACCAAAGCAATGCGAGAGAAACATCACATGTATGTTTTGCCAAACAGATTGGCTTTGGCTACCCACATAAATTTTCTGGATCTTTTGATCAGATCCTCCACCCTGTTGCAAATTTGGAATTTATGCCAAATCTAGCATCCAGCAGTGAGATAAATCTGAATTCTTTCATGTGAGCTACAGTGGGTTTTGTTATTCTTATTTGTGATAGGCCTGCTGTATATATTGTTATCAAAGCTGTTCAAATAATTTATTCCTCAAATAGTTTGAAAACACTGTTGTTGCTTTTTAATTCAATCAACTTAACATGCATTCTCAGAAAACTCTCTTGCCAATACTCATTACAAGTGCTGCTTTTCATTTCATAATTATTTGCAAATACATATTGCTAGATTTTGTTATTATCCAAATTTTTAATACTTGGGAAACAATATTTTTACTGGAAAATTATGTCTGGATATTGGAAAACAGAAAGCAAGACAGGGCTTACCCACTGAAGTCAGTGGGACTCTTTCCGAAATTTCCATTTAGTGTGTCTGACAGAAATGGGCTTAAATACATCATGCTGCTTCAGTCAAGACATTTCCAAAAACATTGTTGGGGTAATATTGTTGGTGATGGTTTTAATCAGAAATACTGAATACAGCCAGATTACCTGTTACTTCAGCTTCATTCAAAAAGAAACAGGTGTAAAAAAAGTGCTCAGGTTGTTTGGGGTTGGAAGGATCCTATAAGGGAGAATGAGAAAGCTTAGCCAGCATTGCCAGGCAAAACAGAAAGGATATGATTGTAGTCAATAAATATATTAGTAGAAGAAGTGCTATTTAAGCTAAGGGAAATGCTGACATCAGAACAGATGGGTATAATCTAACTGTGTACAGTTATTCCAGATTTTAGAACACTTCTAATTATAAAAGAAATGAGAATCTATGACAACTTTCCACTAAGAGTACCAGGAGCAAAAAACACCAAAAAAACCCCATCCCCCTAACCAAAAAACTCTGATTGATTATATGCAGAGACTGAGCGGCATATGAAAAAGATTATGTGGCATGGTTGCCTGCAAAAACAAGGCACTGAACTCAATGACCCAAAAGTCACTTCCAATATGCTGTTCTTAATTAGCTATATGAGTATCATGGGAGTTCTTCTAGCCTCCAGCATGTTCCTGCAAGAGGATCCTTTTATTTATGTAACTTCCCACCGAAATCCCTGCAAATCTGCAGATCCCCACTGACATGTAGGTGATATGGATTCTTGGATCAAATTCCAGGGAAGGTTCATGATCCCAGAAGAAAATTCTGTATTTGGCTTCTGTTTTACTTCTTGCTTTTGCACGCAGCTTCTTTTTCAATTCCTGAAACTCCCCTCTCTTCGTTTCATTTTCCTTATGAAGATAACTTTTCTTCATTAAGAATAATTTCAATGGTAATAAAGCATACATTTATAATTAAAATCCATATGACTGGAAATACTTTTACATGCAGAGTAACTGTTGCCAAGGCCTGAGTGACCTTGTCACTGAAATCAGTTTAACTGGAGCATTCAGTGGTTTTCCTGTCCAACCAACATTATATCTTTCATCACCACAGGTCAGGTCTTGTGCCATGAAACTTTTAGAGTTCTCATAGGATCAGTGGGTAAATGTTAAGGTAGCCCATGCCTCCAGTATCTGTGGGAAAAAAAATTGTATTGGGCCCCTCTGCAAACAAAGTTCTTGATCTGGTAGCATCATAGACAATCACACAATTCTTTCATGCCCTTTATGATGCTCCGTAATGCAGTAGTTTTTGAGACTGGATCCTTATCTTACCACCTGTGATCAATTCAAAATACTCACTAAAGTCTTTCCTTTACACAGGATAATCTGGCCATTTCTGCCTCTGTTGCTTCACCTATAAAATTGGTGCAGTGTGCTAAGGTCTGAACAGATTTGCAAGTGATGTCTGGAGTCTCTGATAGAAAGTCCTGCTTGTAAGTAATCATGATAAAGACCTTTCCTAGAAATCAAAGATTGCATTGGAATTTCTTATTTGCTATGATGACAGATGAGAATGGAATGATTCCCACTAATTTGGGATGGCTGGTAACAAAGCTTGACAACTTGAGTTATTGCTTTCAGTTGTTCAGTGATTCTCTAATGTGCTGTTTTCCCAGGGAAGTTCACCAATGACAATAACACCGGCAGTTCTTACTGTTCACTAGCGTGGTTTATGAAAGCCATGACCTCCAAAACTTCTGAAGCAATCCCAGGATCATTTGCCCATACCAGCAGCCATACCAAGTTTGACTGCTAGGCACCTTCTGCCAAGAGGGAAGTATGGTATCAGGGCCTGAAAGGAATACAAGCAGCATCAAATACTGACTAAAGATGACGGAAATTTTCTTTCCACTACACCACTATTCCACTACACAACTATTCCACTCTGCACTGTAGAAGGCAGCTGGGTATCTTGTCTCTGGCAGTCTAAGGCACAACCTCTAATTTGTGACAAGTACAGACCAAGAACAAGCTTGCAAGAGAAAAGCTGCAGCTCTCATCAAGCACAGGCCAAGAGGTGTCTTGGGCCACGGGTTTGCAAACCTCTGCAAGTGCCTCTCTACTCAGAACCTTGTAGCCTGTGGATGGAAAACAGAGAAGTTTTATCCAAAGTGAGTCAGCCTGGAACTCCTGCTGCCTTTTAGCTATAAAGTGAAAGCTGAAGTGTCTTTCATTACCAGGCAGCATCTGACATACTGGTCTTCTGCTTGACCTTTATCTCAATATTGTCTATACAGATGACAGCCTGCAATTTCTCAGTACATTACAAGCAGCAGCAATTGCAAGTGACTTAAATTCAGTTAGTTACATGTTTTAGAAATGAAAACTGTCTTCATTTTCTAGTAAGTAGAAGAACTGAACTCATAAATATCAGATCACCTTTGTTTATGCAGAGAACATGGGCAAAGCCAAGACTGTCTACCTGAGAGAGGTGTCAGGACAGCCTCCTTGCTTTATATTGTTCACGCTCTTATTTGCCATTTAAAAATGCTCTGTAATCTGTACTGCTGTTTCTTTAGCTTCACAGGACTGTCAGGAGATTTAAGTATCTTTTTTTAACAGCACAGGGAAATAGAAACTATAGTATATGCGTATGTCTGGAGGATATTTCAGTGGATCTTTCGGGCAATTTGATTTTCCTTCATTTTGTCTTTATAGATATATACTAGTTCTGCCTTGGTCCCTTTGCCAGTGCAAGTCATTTTGAATTTCACCAAACAATTTTCTGCTTTGTTTCTTCACATTTAAGGTAGCAAGTGTTTTGTGTCTGTGGGAGTCCTAGATTCCAATATTTGCTGGCTTTTTTTCATCTTCCTTTTCACTTGCAGGATATATTCATTGAAATGAAGTTTTGGAGGAATTCAAATCTTCCTATATAAGGAAATGCATGCAAAGCCATAATGGAAACATATAAAGTGTAACCATTTGTCAAAGAAATCAAATCTGTTGTCTTGGAAGGCACTTTGATTTTACTTCTTTTGGCTTTAGAGTTTACTTCTCGCAGAGATCACAAAGCTTTATTCTTTGATGGAATTGGGTGATTTTGAGATATTTTTATTTGGATAACTTGAAATGAGCAGTTAAAATTATTAGCTGCACTTTTATCTCTTAGGTTGGAACCCTAAACAGCCTTAGGCTGACATCCCTAAGGGATGAAATTGCTACTCTGCTCCTTTTGCTTTCTCTGTGTCATCTGGATTTTCACTGCATTGCTTGTAGGATGTTCAACCTATTTAAAAAACTTTGAGAAGATTAGTAACTTTGATTACAAAGGCCTCAGTAAGCAAGAAGTCGACTTTACCTCAGCATCCTTACATTCTTACGTAGGGGCTCAACATTATAGAGGTTAAAAGAGTCTGAATATCGATGTAGAACCACCTTGAGTATCAAGTTGAAAGTAAAGGGAGACAATCGGGGGTGTCCTCTGCCTGTATTTTTTTCTTTTGGGAAAAAACCTATGCATTTAATCTGTGAGTTATTCAAGCAGCTTGAAAACATATTGGTAATTCCTGAAGATCTTTGATTGCTGCTGTTTCTCTTGAGCTGAGGCTGAATTTATTTGCCAATTAACATAAACTTTGATTTTATGAACCACCTTATGAACAGTACAAAATAGAAGGGCGGGGGATTTAAAATTATTTCCTATAATTTCTACAGGTAGCATAATCTTCCAAGAATGCCACAAAATCTTCACTCCAATTTAAGATGGTAAGCTGATTAGGTAAAGATTGTTAGCCCTATTTCACTGGTGTGGAAAACCATACCAAAGAGACTGTACCACTACCTGTTCAATCTGTTCAATTTAAAACTTTTCAGACTGATATTCAGAAGCACTGAAAAGTAACATCTCCAGTTAAATTTGGTATTAACAGTGATGAACACCTTATGCTTATCAGTCCCAAAATTTCAGACTCATTTACATTCTGGCTGTCTCTATGTTTGGGTCACAAAGCAAGCCATTTTACACTGCCTTGTAATCCAAAGTGCTGAGTACCTGCCCTTTGAGGATCTGTGCTCCTTCTTTTGGTGGTACTGAACACATGGACTAAGATGTCTCAAAGTAGGACCCCCAAAATGAATGAACGCATTTTGGGAAAAGGAAAGACATTAAATGGCTTACATGAGGGTTCACTGTAATTATGGTTAGAATTAAGATAGCTAATCAGGAAATTGTCACTCCTTATATTGTGATTGCCATAATTCCTTTCCCCACATGAAACCAGATAGAATCTGTCAGGAAAGGCCTTCATAGGTACGTATTTTGTATCTGAGGCTGATAGCATGTATTTAAATTTATGTCACAAATGCATTGTCTGATCTGCTTTCTGTGTATGATCCAAAACACGTTGGCAATATTCTTGAGGTTAGATATGTCAGAACAAACAATGATGCTGACCAAAACCAGGATTCTGTACTTAGCGTCAAATAAAAAGAAGCCAAAGATCCCACATAAGAATAGACTTTGAGCTGTTGATGTATCTTCCTTTCAGCCAATATGGCATTCCTACTGGGAGACACGGTAGGAAATGGTCTATCAAATACTAGTACCAGAAAAAGTCATGGACATTTATAAGAATTACTGGTAAAATGTTGCCTTACTTAGTATTCTGTGGGTGCACTCATATGCAAGAAATGTGATTTTGGGGTGATAGGCTTCTGTAGGAAATGATGGGAGAAACAATATTCTTTTTTGTAGATGACTTGCTTTATACTGTTCTGGGGGTTTTTTTGAGAGGCAAAAAACCTAATTACGGTAGACACAGCACAACTTTAGAAGGGTGTATGGATTTCAGACTGGGACTGGCTTCTGTCCAGCCTGTTCACAGTACAAGTGGAATGACGCTGGGCCAGTCTGCACCCAGTGGGGTAGACATGTTCTGTATGGTGTTTTTAAGTGTGTATGCGTTTGTGTTATGTAAGGATGAAAGTCTTGGCAAATATTCTTGTATGCATCTTCCACTACATAAATAATTTTGACAGCTTTGTTGAATAAATCAGGATTGAATTCATATATACAGTCCTTGAACACTTTTCAAATGTTTTCATATAAATCTCTTTGATTTCACAACCTGTTCGTGATGATCTCTTATGAAGCTGTTTGGCTCTAGTGAAAGCTTCATTCAGTGTCTGTAGATGTAACAAATACTACTTCAGTATTAGAGAACAGCAGTAAGACTTAGCAGCAGCACTATTGCAGCTTCTGCAAATGAAGTATCCTTTATACAATCACACTGTTACTAAGGATAAGGGTGCATCTTTTCTTCAAACCAGAGAAAAACTGCAGGAATTTGATGAAATGGATCTGTACAAAGGAAATCTGCATATGATTTATCACTACATCAGATGTTTTATTGTATGTGATTTTAAACTGAATGCCATTTTTTAAACTGAATGCCATATGTGTTTGTTACAGCTGTCATTTAAAATTCTTTTATAGATGGAAAACTGCAGACAGCTGTATGTACCTTGGCTAAAACATCTCTGCTGTAGTGTCATCTTATAGGGCCTCAGACTTTCCCAAACTTCTGCTGTTTGTGGCTGGGTGGAGAAGGAAAACTTCTTCTCTGCTTAGCTATGAACCCATTTGATAAGGTTCAGCTCAAATAACTAAATCACTTTTGAGAATGAAAGAAAATAAATTATTAAAGAAAAAAATTGCAGTCTTTTTGAACAGCTGTACTGCTGAGGTGGGTGTGGGTAGAATGTTGAAGTCTGGTGGGAAAGTTGCCAGAAAGGGCTTTGTGCATTTGAATGTGCTTAGAAAAAAAATGCTCTGAATTATTTAATTTTTGTGGGGGGTGGGGTGGTGGCTAAAGGAGAATATTCTGATTAGGTTATTTTCCTCATAAGCTATATGGTATCATCTTTGGCATGATTCAGGTCTGTGAACAGTGTAAAGCTAACCTGCCTTTGAGGGAGGAAAACAGAGGCTGTTCTCTTTCTGGACTCCTGATGCCTTCAAGAGGAGCCTAACACATAAAGAGAACTCCACAGAAGCTGTCCTTCACCCCATTGTTGCACATGGGACTTAGACACAGTCCAAGAGCCTGCTCTCTGCCCTTTTTATGGTAGGGCAAGCTTCCATGAAAAGAGTTAGGAAACTGCTCTTGTACTCTCCTGAGTTTGGAGAGATAAATTATTTTTACCCTTTGGCCAAGCCCTAGGAGACATGTTTCTTCTTATTTCTTCCCCATCCTCATCCTACAAAATGAGTAGGAATATAGAGACAATGATTAATACTTCCTTATGAGATTCTTCTAAGGATTTTATGACAATCATGAATGACTACAACATGTTATGGCATTAAATTTTTGCCTCTGCACCTCTATAGCACAGTGTACCAGCTATTGAACCTTTAATACACCTTCATGTAGCATTTACCTATCCTCTGTTAGCCTTCCCTCCTGTCACTCATTGAGAGTGACAGTAAATCTTTGGGAGGAACATATATGGTGATGCTCCTCCGAGCCTTCTAGTAAATTGGGACAGAAAAGACACTCTGAAGTAGGAAAGCGGCGGCTTAATACCCGAGTTATTTCTATTACATTTCACGCAATTTAGAATTTGAGTTATGATGCATAAACCAGTGAACTAATGTGTTTCTAGGACCTTGTAGGGTCAGTTTTTTGAAGCCATACACTTATGTTTGGATTATTGATTCTCTTGGACTCCAGAACTGCAATTTTAAGAGAAATCTGTATTAAAGTATTTTAATATCAGAGTCCTAGAGCTTGTTTACATGGGAAAATTGACCAGGATTGCTACAGCAGAATAGCTTTACTTCAGAGTAACTCCCTCATGTGGACGTTGTGCTCTGGAATAAAAATTACTTCATTTCGGAATAATTACTCTTTACTAATTGTTACAGAATAGAGTGTCCACAGGAGGGAGTTATGCAGAAATAGCTGTAACAGAATAGTTCCAGCTCAGCTGATTAAATTCACTGGGTAGGAATGCCTTGTGCAAGGGTAGCTCAAGATTTAGAAGGGTAAAAATGCAGTAGTTAGCTCTGCTCTCATTGACAAACTGGGTTGCTAGTGTTAGCTGTTTCTCATAGGCAAAAATTTGTAGTTTTCACAGTGCTCTGGGAAACTGCAGCAATTTTGCTTTGATAGTGTTCTCCAAATAACTCAACAGATTTATTACAAAATACAGCTTTGTTTCCTCCTTCCTCCCCCCATTTCTTTTCACTTTCTAAATCAAATTTACGTTTGAACATACAATTCTTGGGTGAAATATAATCTTTTTAATTTTTTTTACTGTGTTCCCTGACCTGTTGGTATTTGCCAGTTCACTGACCCTTCATGCCTCTCATTACTTCTGAGTTAAAGAATATCTTTCTGAAAGATCTCTTCACTCTGGTCACCGTTTGGTCAGCCTTTACCACTAAAAGGGCTGCAGGATGTCTGGTTTTTTGGTTGTTGTTTTCCTGGTAAGGGCAAAGAGCTGTTTGCTGATATCACATTTTCTTTATTTTGTAAAATATATTTCAGACATTGCTGATAGCTGCCTGAATTTCAAATGGCTGGTAAAAAAAAAGAGAAGCTAAATATAGACGTGCTATAGACATGCTATAAGCCATGTCTGAGAGTTGAAACCATCAGGTAACAGGTGCCATACCACTGCAAGTGCCAAACTTTACTTTTTATTGCTAAACTTGCAAGTTATCAAAGCAATCATTCAGGGAAGTGGTGTAAGAATGGGAGAAAATATGCTGAAATTCTGATAACCTCTCTGTGATATGTTGTGGGCAGTAATGAGATTACTCTTCCAGTTCTTCAAGCCAGTTCAAAGTTAGATGGTTGCATTGCCACAGAGATGAGTTTGGGTTAATATGCTTCAGTTTCCAAGATGTAGCACTGGTCCTAACATGGTGCGCGATAACCTGGCTACCTCTAGGAGTGCTGGCACAGCAGGCTTGCAGCCAGCCAGAATGTACAGTGTAGACGTTAAATACAAAGATTCCTGGATGAGGACTGCAAGGGATTTGATATAGTCTCTCTCACTGAAGCTTTTAATTGGGTTTTGGACTTGCAGAAGAGTACTCCTAGCCAGTATATTGGGAAGGAAGGAGTCAGTGGAGAAAAGGTCTGAAAGCGAAGCAAAACTTTAAATACAGTTAAAATCAAAGTTAACCCAGTAAAATGAGGTCAGCTGGCTCACTGTTCTGAGTATAGCGACATGGATATTTCAAAATAGTGACGACTCCTAGTACAGAATAAAAGAACCTATACTAAATCTAGTGAGAGAGTCTGTAATGAAAAAGACAGAACATGCCAAGGCTGAATGAAGTTCTCGTGGAATCACAGAAAACCAGCTAAACCAGATGATTCCTTTCCCTTCCCTCAATAAATAGCCTGTCCCTCTAACTGTGCTATTTCCGATGAACAGAAAAATCAGTGGAATCCTCTCCGCTCTGCAACAGTCCTCTACGTATTGAAATATTGCTGTTCCTTCTCCCTTTGGTTTTCTCTTCAATGGAGAAAAGAGTTTCAGCTTACTCGGATTTCCCTTGTAGGTCTTGCTGGGTAGATCTCCACTTGTTCTTGTTGCTCTCTTCCAGACTATTTCCAGCAAGTTCATATCTCATTCATGCACTGCACTTGAGGCTTTACCTGTACCTCACCTAGAGGCTGAAGGGCTACTTCATGTATTCTAAGTACTTTATATATTCTGCTATCAGTTTTATTTGCACCAGTTTTAATGTGAGGAAAGAGAAACAAGTGCTTTTGCAAATAAATCAAACTTACTCATTCAAATTCAGACTAATATTCAAAGTGAAAGCAGGGAAATGGGCTAGACCTGCGCTGCTACTGAGCTTAACAGGAGCTGGGAATAAGGCGTTATTTCCTCCCACAGAAGCAATATGAGAGGAGAACCAGGAAAATTATGAGAAGGAGCAGCAAAGTAAGTCAGATTCTCTCAGCTAAAGGCAACAGAAAGATCAAGCAGCTTTAGATTAAAAAGACTGTGCCTTGCCGTTAGAGCTACAATTCCGTTGTTCCCTCTAACAGGAGACACATATGCATCAAACAACTGTTAATTTAGATGGTATGTTTCTAACTTGGATTAGGATGTAACACAGGCACACAGTCCCCTGTATCTAGAGAGTGACTGTATCATGACTACTTGTGTTCAGATCCAGCTAACTGCAGGCAATTTCTCTATAGTATCATCGTTTAACTGTGCAATGATTAATAAACTCGTTCTGGCTGGACTGATGTGGAAAGAAGCAGGAAGTAGAACGGGGATTAAAGAGGGAGCTGAAGAAGATCAGTGGAACCAAGTGGACTTATTTTCCTTTTCTGTTATGGAAGGTATATTCACTTCGCCACGATTTACATGTTTGCATTTTAGTTGAAAAGAGGCCCCTGTATTATACATGCTGCAACTTTATCAAAGCTCTTCAACTGTTATGCTACAGGGTCGCTGAGGGTACTTTTGTCCAGCACACTTTTTCCAAGGGTTTACTGTGGCAGTATATTTTATTGCTTTCCTTCAAAACAGTATCTCAGCAAGTATGAATAAAGTACTAAAAAATAAAAGTGATAGAAGGAGCTCAGGTAGAGCAGAGAAGTCTCTTAATATGGCCACAGTATGCTGATCTGTAGCAACTGAGGCTTTGAGCATTGAAAACTTTTAATGCACTTACTTCTAATCTAGCGCAATGCCTCTGTGGGAAGTGAACTCTCAAATCTGCACTTAATTTTGACAAGTTGTACTGAGGCATTGAAGAGATTTTTGTAAAGAAGGATGTCAGATCGGTTTCTTCGCCCTGGTTACTGAGTTACTGAATTCTGAAATTAGTTGCCTACGTGTACAGTGATATGATACTTTTCAGTCACTGGATAAATTACCTCTGCAGAAAGAGCACAGCAGAATTATCCTTGTGCTACTGTGTGTCCTCATTTCTTGGCAGATTTGTAGAAGACTAAAGCTGTTACCAGGACTACAGTGAAACCCACTAAAATAGGTCACCCATGGCACTGCTGAGTGCCCTGCTTCCAACACGTGGTATTGTGGCAGTGTGAAGAATTCTCTAAGGGAATATTTACTGGAGATTGATTAGTTGGTAACTGCAACTGTTAAACCAATATGCATTTAACATTGTTCTTCCTTAAACTGAGAGACAGGATGTGCATTAAAAAGATGATTGTTCCTTCTAAATTAAAAGAAATTATAAATCAGACCAACCGCTTGCCTGCTAGACTCCTACAGCTGCTGTGCTGGAGGGCATTAAGTGGGAAGAGGTTTTGAACAGCATTCAGGTGGCCAGAATAGCCTCCAATGTCCTGTCCTGACGTACTGCACTGCAGCAACTCATGGTAAAAGGTGTGTGGATATTAAGAAGTGGACAGTGGGATCTCCTTGGACACAAATCCTGTCTGACACAGAGGATCCCTGTTTTTTTCCCCCACTCCCTGTGCAACTCGAAAAGCAGTCAGCCCTGTGCTTCCTCAGGCCTCTCACCCCTCAGCTTGCTATCTTCTCTAAATGTCCCAGTCCAACATGATAGCCTGGGACAGGCTAGATTTGGTAGTTATAAACCAGTTTGCCACTGTGCCCAATTAAAAGCTCCAAAGTGAAGCTGCCCTCAGAGGGCTGCAAGATCTGATCAAGGGGGTAAAGATTGCTTTTTCTATCCCTTTAGCTTGGCATGTGAAGCTGTTTCTTGAAGAATTTAAACTATGTAATTGAGGCTTTTTGTTTTGTTTTGTATTTTTCTTGAAACAGGACTAATATGGAAATTTAAAGATGTAAGTGGTCCCTTCTGAAAGTTCCTAACATTGCTATCAGTATCATTCCTTTTTATAAACAGAACTGTTGCAGTTCTAAGAAATAAAGTATTCAAAGAATGCACTCATAAAAGATTACACATACAATGGAATTTTTTAGCCTCAATGGGAACAGAAGGCTTTGTGAGAAGTATTTGTGTGCAATGAACATAATGTTTAAATCAATTTTTTAGCCATTGCTAATGAAACACCACCCTTTGAATAAGGGGCTACAAGGCATGCGTCTTACAGATGCACAACATATCAGTTCCTGCCCAGCATATCAAGGCCGTAGGGTTTGAGAGTGTGAAACAACTGTTCAGAAAGAACCATGCTGGGAGGGGAGCAGGGAAACAGCCTGACATGCAGCTTGGAGTGATGTGAGATTTATTCCCTTAGCTCGTGTTTTCTGTAGTTTCATCATATGATTTGTCAATTCTGCAGAGCTGGTGTTAAATACATTACATGGGAGTGCGACAGAAATACTTCCGAGCCTTGGATAAGTGACAGACCTCACAAAAAAGTAGTTACGTGACAGTTCCTACCTGTTCCACTTTTGTAGTCCAGCTTTTGTGTCTGTTGTAATCTCCAGTCTGCTTCTCTGATCGTGTAACTGGGTTTCCTTTAGGGGGGCATGGCTGGTGACACTGCCCCACTCAGATTTTTCAGTGAAGGGTGAGGTTGGGGGCATCCTTCAGCTACATCCTCCCTTCACCTACATTATCTGCTTCTAGAAGTCCTCCAGGCAGATACCCTTCACAACTCAACCCCAACATTGCTCAAGCTTAGCAATACAGCAATACAGTTTAGGATGAATTTGCCATTCTGAAGGGTGAGGCTGCACCTTGAACACCGTGTTCAGTTTGGGGCCCCTAACTACAAGAAGGATATTGAGTTGCTAGAGTGTGTCCAGGGAAGAGCAATGAGGCTGGTGAGGGGTCTGGAGAACAAGTCTTACAAGGAGCAGCTGAGGGAACTGGGGCTGTTTAGTCTGGGGAAGAGGAGGCTGAGGGGAGACCTTATCATTCTCTACAACTACCTGAAAGGAGGTTGCAGTGAGGCAGGTGTTGGTCTCTTCTCCCAAGTAACCAGCAACAGGACGAGAGGCAATGGCCTCAAGTTGCATCAGGGGAGGTTTAGATGGGATATTAGGAAAAATTTCTTTACTGAGTGGTCAGGCATTGGAATAGGCTGCCCAGGGAAACAGTGGAGACCCCATCCCTGGAGGTGCTCAAAAAACACATAGATGTGGCATTTTGGGACATGGTTTAGTAGGCATGGTGGTGTTGGGTTGATGGTTGGACTTGATGATCTTAGAGCTCTTTTCCAACCTTTATGATTCTTTAATTCTATGACTCTATGTTTGGTGAATGGTTCAGATGGGTACGTACCTTCCAGCCTATGAGTTGCTTCCAAATATTTTCCTTGGAGAGCGGTGAAAGTTTGTTTCTTGGGTCTGCTGTAATGTTCACTGCCAGATAATACAGGTTCTTGGTCTTCACTGGACACAAAACCTTGCTATCGCAAACGTTCTCCCGCACACACATTTGTTCCTACAGACTTTCATGAATTACAAGCAAAATGAGACACACACAAAATAAGCCACTAAGTAAATTTAGTACTCTTTATTCAAGGAAATGTTTAGATTGACTGTTGTACAATAGCTGCCCGGAACTATATGGAGCCGAGTATCTCTGTTATGAATTTAACTCTGGAATTTCCACTGATTAGCAGAGTTTGTTGCATACTCATTTCAGCAAGGATAACCCACTGGCATATAAGCCATTGGGAAATAATACATGTANCTAGACCTTTCTTTGGTCTTTTTTTTTTTGGTGGTGTTTTTGTGTAACTATCACTGCATCTGTTGACCACATTCAGACTGGGGAGACCAAAAAAATAAAAAAGCATAGAGAGCAAGTGAGAAGTTCCTGGAATGTTAGAAGCTGCTGTGTCACTGGGAATGGCAAGGCTGGCAGGCAAAAAGCTCCTCTCTCTCCAAAGCTGACACTACAGTGGGAAAATTTGATACTTATTAGGTAGTGGATTGACTGAAGCCATAACTTTGAAGTAAACGTTCAGTTGCAAACAAATACTGAATATCCTGCTCTTCTTAATTAATTTCTCTTCCCTGTAATTTTTATACCCTATGCTTTTTCAGATATACTTTCTGAACCGTATTCTTTGAAATCTTTTGCTCCAGATGGCCTTATGTTTTGTAGACCTCAGGGCTACTGTACATTTTAAAACTACTTCAATTGTTTTTAATTTAAAGTGATGGCCCCACTTAGACAATAAACCAGATTATTGTCTAATTACAGTTTACAGATGCCACTTGGGATGAAGCAAAGACTACCTTGTATGTATTAAAAAGAGAGAAAGTATTTTATTCTTCTATCAGCAGCAAAGCTAGAGCTGTCCTGAACCCTCAGAGAAAGCAAAGCCTGGTTCCCGTGCTGTCCTGTGCACCATGTTGCCCAAAGAATGCTGTCTTCTGGCACACAACTGCTCCTTTAGTCTGCAAATATATAAGCTCTTGTCTAAAACAAGAGGATGCATTGTCCTTAGAAAGAGCAGCAAAGCCTGAACCGTGAGAACAGAAAACCTCTGCCCTCATCCTTCGTACATGGATTTATGCCATTATCAGGACTGCATAAGCAACTGCAGCTTTTTCTAGTCTTCCTTTTCTTCTCCATTAGAACTGTGCCGAGGGCTTTTCAACAGGAGGAAAAAAACAACCCAAAACTTAAGGGAGGTGTTGAGGGGGTCTAATTTGTGTTGACTATGTTTAACCTTTCCTTACCCACCCCTCAAAGGCCTGACCAGGGCGAGACTTAGCCTTAAAATTTACTAATTTCTGGCTGGATTAATGGTTTGGGGCCTGATTCCCAGATCCACTGAAGAACCTGAAAGGCTTTCGTTAATTGATCCTGATAAATGAATTCATTAAAGAAGGTTACCTCTCCTGACAGTTTAGGTGTTCTTAATACAGTGATGTTGTGTAGTAAGCAACAATTTTTGCTTCGTGACAGACAAAAGTAATGTTAAAAATATAAAAACATTACTCATTCCAGTCAAAGTTGAGCATGGGGAAGAAGAGAGGAGGTAAACAAAGCAGTAATCCATGCAAACATACCTGCAGGTTTCTGTAAAATTAGAACTTGGGGACCCATCCTCTTGTTATGAGTGCAAACGGAACAGATCCAATGAAGTCTGTGGAGTTCCTGCAGAGTGCAGTTACTTGGTCACATGTTGTTCCTCATCCCCCCTCCACCCAAGCACTACCAGCTGTTTCGGTGACCAAAATAAAAATGCTGTTCTTTAACCCAAACGGGCATTTTTTGTCTAATGTTTAAAAACCACACCTGAGCTACAAAGTTCCTGGGGTGTACCTGCATAGTGATGGTAGCTCCACCCAAACTCCAAGCCACAGGGGCTGGTGACAGCTCAGATGGGCAGCCATTTCGATGCCTGGCTGTGGTCTGGTAGCTCGGGTACCCATCCACGCTGGCACGTCCAAGCGGCTCCTAGAGCAGCGCACGTCCCGGCGTTGGGAAACACAGGCAGAGCAAATCCTCGCTCCTCTGCACCCGAGTGCGTGAACATCCCCTCCAAGGCCTCAGCAGCCTCAAAATGTGCCGGTTCCAGTGGAGCACAGCAGGTCATCAGGACAAGATTGCAACTGCTTTTAGGGGAATCAAAGCACGCTGACTTAATCTTCACTGAACATCAGATGCAGAGAGGCTCCCCAGCTTATTCACGGGCTGTGAGAAGGGGGCTGTGCTCTGTACGGATACGCAGTGCTGCGGCGCTAACTGTTGCCTTCGAACAGAAACCTTGCACCTCCGTGGACGCAGCAGCGCAGCGTGCGTCAGGCTGCCCCAGAGCAGCATTTGGGAGCAGAGGAGCCGCAGGGGAAGGCCTGGCCGGCCCGGCAGTCGGTGGCTGACGGGCTGGGTCCCCAGCGGGGTGCGAGGACATTTCCGCGTGGGCGGCTGGACCCGGGCAGACCTGGCGGGGGGAGCGTGGGCCCGTGTGAATAAGGCAGGTTTAATTCGCTCCTTCCCCTACTCCTGCACAGACACCGGGTCACAAGGGAAAAGCTGCCGCTGGTGCAGGCGGGGGGCACTCACGCAAGCAGCCCCGCCTGCTACCGCAAGCGGCCGGCCCGGAACCACCCGCAGACAGGCGAGGGGCGGAAGTAGCTTCTCACGCACAGGGCGGCGGAACGGCCAAGGCAGGCGGGGTGACAGCCTGAGCTCTCCGCCGGCCGCGAGGCGCGGGGTGCGGGCACCTGCCGGAGGCCGCGGCCCCGCC
>Ga0065711_1032705_pt1 | contig 26845 bp, 9 predicted proteins | sample Hoacrofraction12_FD_59098 | JGI IMG/M metagenome (GOLD analysis project Ga0065711, IMG submission 59098) | Hoatzin crop microbial communities from Cojedes, Venezuela - Epithelial fraction 12 v2 (version 2) | ecosystem: Host-associated > Birds > Digestive system > Esophagus > Crop | place... | reverse complement strand
TTTTTTTTTTTTTTTTTGCCTTATACCGGAAAGCCTTTGTTAATGGTAGTAAATGAAAGGCATGTTTCATTAGAAATCACACAGCCAAATAATAGGGCTGCAGAAACTCTTTTGTCTACAACCCAACATGAGTCTGAAAAAGTGCCAGGACATGGAATAGTCTGTCCTAGTGCGTATTATTTGAGGAGCTATGGTGGGCTTCACATCAGAAAACTCTGTCACAGACATATGCAGTACTACTGCAATGCTGTTTGTAGAATACTTTCAGGGCTGGGCAGTGGCTAGAATTTAACATGGAAACAGTTTTCTTGATTTCGTTGTAATTGATCCCAGGCTTAAAATTAAACTCAAGCTTATGTAATTAATTTACCTAATTGCCTTGCTGCATGAGGTCTCTCTACTTGATAGCATATCATCCTGACAGGCTGTAAACTATAGTTTTATATCAATGCATAAATGTAAAAGTATTGATGTACAGTCTGCCACTGTGGGACATTGCATAATTTACACAGCCATTATGCAGCCACAAGCACATAGATCCAGATCATCCCGAACAGCTGTATCCAAGCTGTCTAGATTTTAGCCAACACTACCCATTTATTCTTAAACCACTTGTGCTAGCATTGTTGTAGCACACTAAACAGACGTGTTCGCCAGGGCAATCCCAAAAGTCATCTAACTGCACTTCATGTGTGCCTTCTGTATAGCAAGACAAAATTCTCTTTCTGCTTGCAATCTTTCATCTCCTCAGACCAGTAAAATTTTGCCTTGTAGTCATTATCACAGTGCCCAAGTTAAATGCTGTTGTAGTACTCTGGAAAGCGTCACTATCCTATACGTCTAGACAGAGCTTTCAAAGCTCGCACAGAATCGGGGGTAAGGCCCCTCTGCCCTAAGGAAACAGCTCGTGAACCTTCTATGCAATACCACAGCTCTAACGCAACCAGCCCAGATAAGGAGCTCGGGGCACAGCAATCTGTTCAGCCTGTTGACAGTCCCTCCAGCTGCTAGAGATTTAACCACGCACAGACACAGACCAACGTACAGAGCAGACATGTAATGTGTGGGTTCAGGAGTACGTCGTTATGCGTGGCTTCATCACATGTTGCGCTCAGCGGCGACTGATGCAGTTTCCCTGTTTGGCTCTTCAGTGAGGAGGGCATTTTCAAGAGGTGATGCCAAGTACAGTTCTGCTGTTAGTGTGTGAGTTATGTCAGAGTGCTATGAAAGGCAAAGGTAACTTTTCTTGCAGGTTTCGCAGGATGCCTATCAGATCTGTAATGTTACTTCTTGTACACTGCCAACACATTTTTTCTACAGTGTCAAACACCTGCCTGGCAGGTGGCATCTCACACTGAAGGCATTTGTTTGGTGGAGACTCAGATTCTTCAGAAGGCATTTGCTGTTTTCCTTCCTCTCCCTCTCTTCTCCCCTTTCCCTTTCCACTCTTTTGTGTCTTTATTTGTTTGTTTGAAGTGCCTGGCCTGCAGTGTGTGCTACAGAACAGATTAATTGCTTTCCAGGGCACTCGGTGGATTCAGTCCAACCAAGAATCCCTCGTAGCGTTTGTTTAACCATTTTGCCATAGATGGTACAGATATAAAATTGTCTGTTGCTATTTGATCTATCAGCCCTGACCTGATCATTGTGTGTCTGCAATCGCATGTCCCTAAGATCCTCCTCGCGGAATTAACCTTTTTCCGTCTTCAGTGCCACTTTACTCCTGTTACAGGCCTTTAACAGACAGTCGAAGATTCAAGATGTGACCTTCTGATCTCAGACAATGAAGGAACAAAAAGGATAACCTGGAAAAATCGTTATTTGTCCTGAAAAGAATGTTAGTATCATCTACTTTGAACTAAAATTGGAAAGTAAATTTAATCCAAAAGGAGGAGTTTTATCCCAGTTCTAATACAGTATAATTTAATTCTTTGGCAAGGCCTTTTACTTTGAGGACTGGCAATAGTTAGCTTGCAGTGGCCCTGCCTCAGTCACTTCTCAGCTTTAACCTGGAGATCCTCCATCTCCAAGCAGCTTCACTCCCTTGGCCAGGGGCGACACACGAGCCAGCCCAAGGCTTAGTGTCCATTACAGAGCTGAAACCGCTGGCAGAAATGCTGCAAGACTTCAGATTACAGCTCAGTTCTCTGCCAGCTTCCACATTTCCTACGTGAAGACTCCTGACATCTCCGAGGCCTAGCTGCACAACAGAAAGAGCAAGCGCCTTCGCTGCTCCTTTTCCATTCTGTTAGCACAGGCTGTGAAGGCCTCAAGGTGACACTGCGTTGCACACAAACATTCCCTGCCAGATCAGTTGTCTGACTTGGAAAAATGTGCGGGCTTTTCTAAAACACGAATAGTTATTGAGAGTTGATTTACTACAGCAGTATTAGAAAGTTTTGTAAGATACAGACTGTTCTCCAGCCACCGTATGAATCAGGACAACATTAATGCAGTTAGTGAAATGTATTACTGCATTTGATAAGATTCTTAGACCCATTTTCCCCCCAGTTTTGTAGAAAACTCAGACTTGTTAAGTCTTTCTTTTTTTTTTTTCTTTACATTTGCTGTGCTTCTTTTCAGGATTATAATACGTCTTCGCTCAGTGTTTGGGAACCTCTTAAATACTCTTCTTCGTTTGTCACAGAAAGGACAGAAACAGCCTAAATCCATGTATAATTTTCTTTTTTTGGAAGAAAGAGGTAGAAGACAGTAAATATAATTTCAATATCACTTCAGCGGGGCAGGATCCATCCTTAAATGTTCTTCTAGTCACTAACTTCTACTTTGATGACATGATTATTGTTTAAATGTAGAAGAAAGCAAGAGAGTTTTTATACAGAGTGGGTGTTTTCACCTGCTGTATGTAAAAAAACTACAACCCACAGCTTGAAGCACATCCAAGTAGCAGCAGTAGTTAGGTATTGGCATCTCACGCAAGAAAAAAAAGAGCTTGAAAAATGATACAGCTTAATAAATTTTTAGTATCCTAAATCTATACAAAAAGTTCTCAAAGGGAAATGTAAATTGTGAACAGGGAACACTTCTGATTTCTAGAAAGGATAATCAATAATAAATCCAGGGAATAAGGATGAATTATCCCATTTAAGTCTGTGTAAGGAACAGGATCGCACATCTGTATGCAGGCCTTCAAGTAGCCAGATAGCTTTTTACAAATACCAATTTCCATATCACACATGGCACCTTCCTGTAGAAGTTATTGTAACTATTAATCTCACGTAATATATACATGCAGTGATGGCATCTATCAGGAAATTTGCACCCAGCAGAAATGAGAATCCTTAATGAATATTGTTTCCTGAATCCATTTAAGACCCCAAAACATTCTGGACCAAATTTTGCATTGGAACAAATGCTTTACTGTTATAAAATTTTCAAAAGTTGTCTTTCATATGTTTTGTAGGCAATGCTTCCAAAGTATAATGCAACTGTGTTACTAATCATGATAAAAACCAATAAAGCGTTTCAGGTAAATAAAATGAATCTAAAATTTTAGAAGGCTGTGGTAACCACAGGCACTTATTTATTTGTTTTCTGAAATGAACTGACAATTCAACTGAAAGAAAAATCAGGGTAAACCCAATTGGAATCCACATATTCACACAGAAATCTGGAAAGATCAAGCAGAGCTTTAGAACAGTTTGTACTAGCGGAGTCTTGGTCCCGTGTCTATTAGAGTCAACAACGAAAGTTCGCAGGGTCAGCTGGAGCTGAGCAGAACTTGGATCAGACACGCCAGCAGGCAGCAGGCTGCCGCTTGCTCCTGTTCTTGGAGCCAGCTGCTCTGAGCTGCCTTACCTGCAGCCACATAGGTATTTTTGGAGTCCGGGATTTCCAGCCTTTTGGTTTCTGTGTTGAAGCATAGCCTCCCAGACAGGCTCGCCCTACAATTCTAATTCGGCCCAGTAGAAAATGTGAAGATTTGAGCATTTGTTTCAAACTGGAAAGCAACCAAATTTTTGAAAGCTTCCTTAAAATGGAATTGCTTTTCTCTACCCAGATTGAAATGCTGGATGAAAAGCTGAAGAGGAATATTGAATTGGCCCTCCTGAACTCAATTTTTTATTGACTAGGTTTTTTTCCCCTGACTTGTTTGGCTTTTTCCCTTGCTCAACAACAATAATTTCCAGATTAGGATATTATATGAGAGTATTTAATACATGGACAAAATGGTTCTCTGCTGCAGTCTCCCTGATATTTCTCAGTACACAGATACAGGGAGTCAGTGAAACAGGAGTTTGCATTCTGCAGCTGAATTACGTTACAACAACACAGATGGAACTCTAGATGTAAAGTTGTATTTTTAGCCAAAGCACAGTTGAAGCAGTGTCATCCAATGCAGTTAGAGACGTATACAGAGATGCTTGCCGTAATACACATTTATCACTTTTAGTGAATGGCTGATACACAGTAGCCCACGTACCCTGTCTTTAAGAAGTACGATCATTTAAAATATATTTTTTTCCTTTAACAGGAAAGAAGAGAGTATTCTTTTCCCATATGTGGCCTCATATTGGTGCTTCATTTGGCTAGCACTCAAACTATTCCTCCAGTTTTCCCTTTGTGAGTATCTGTGTGTGAAAAATGATATTTTCATGGGCACTGGTGTAATTTCTCCAGGGTGAAACATTTGCCAGTTCTGTCAGAGAAAGCAGATATTCATTGTAAGAATTCTGAAATTCCACCTCCACGGCACAGGTGTGAATTTCCATACATTTGCAATTGTCAGTTGTTCAACATTTTCATGGTAAAATGATCACTTCCAACAGCAAAATCCCCTCATTTCGTGAAGGATTTGAGGTGGGATCAGAACCATTTATCTTCATCACATAGTATTTCTGTGATGTTTCTCTGGTAGAGAGAGGTTTTATTATTTCTGGCATATTGCATATCTGAGCTTAAAAATTAGAAAAAATAGCTTATTAAAATAGGAATTTGAAAGCACTGGAAGGATTCAGATTTAAAAGAACTAAGAAAGGCAGGGGTTTGGGTACAGTCCTCTGCACAAACACATATTCACAGTTCTCAGTTCCTGGGCTTTGATGTCCCATGCAGACACATCAGTGAGGTGCTGGACAAAACTTTCTGGGTGGATGAATATACACCCCTCCAACAATTTGATGAAGGACTAGCTTGCGAATATACATAAGGGCAGCAGTAGTCCCTTGTACTATAGGTTGTCACTAGCTTTAAAAGATTAAAAGCCCATTGGAAGCAACTCTTCACCATGTCCTTCTCCACTATAGAACATTACTGTTACAGGTCTGTGAGGAGCAAAAGAAGATATAAAAGATCTATCAAACGTTGGAGGCTTTGGAGCCTTTTCTGGAAGAGTGCTGGATATTGCTTTATATTTCTGGTAAACAGGATGCAGACCTTGGGAACAGGCTAGGGAAAAGCGTACCTGCTAAGACAGACTTAAACAGAGAATCAGACAAGGAGAGAGCAAGGGAAGGAACAGGCTGCCTCTTGGAAATCCTGTTGCTACTAGTAAGGAAAGCACTGCTTTTCCAAAGAAAAGATGCCATGGAACAGCTAAAGTACTGCTGCTTTTAACCTTAATGAAAATAAGCAGCCATCACAAGCTAGTCAGTGTTTTCTGAGACATTTAAGGTTTAAGGAAATGAAAACATTGATTTCTTTTCTCAGGAAAGTTTCATACTTCATAGTAAGGCGTCTTCAATAGTATTTTACAAACTGATAAAGCAGAGAAAGTCATAAACAGCTTTTCAAAGGCTGTTCTTCTTCCCTTCCTTCCCAATGGGAGGTAAGAAAAGGACAGACAGCAGCCACACAAGGCTGGAGACTGTGGGTGGTCAGGGCGCAAAATGTTAGATAATGCAGCAGTTTAGTTGGCTCTATTCCGTATCTATGACTACACCTTGAGTCCTGCCTAGAAACAGTGTTTAATTCATCTCAGAAAAGCAAAAAAGTTAATTATCGAATAAATGATAGAGCCCCACCTACTGTTATTTTACTGTATACATTTCTAGATACACACACACTTAATGCAAATATAATTCATTAGCGTATGGATGGGTATTTTTTTTACAGGAGCCCTAATTATGAATTATAATCCCACAGTGTGTATGTTTTGCATATACACACATGACTGCTTAACTTGTATTTAAAATCTAGAAATAGAAGTGGGTTTCTTTCCATCACTCTGTGATTCAAACTTTCCTGGTTAATATGAGCATACACACATACAAAATGTTCCCCGGGGAAAGATTAAAATTTTTCAAAAAGTCCTGAGAATCTTTTGGTCAGCCGTTGACAGAACAAATACTCTTCGCTAGCAACACTAGGGTTTGCAAGCACAGAGGTTCCATCACCCATTACCATCCTTAGCAGATTATCTGACACGCGATGTTTTCCACCCAGACTTTCTCTGCTCATGTGTAAAGGAGAACAAAGTACTCCAGCAACATGAACATCCCCTGAAGTGGCAGAAGCTTTGCAGTCCAAATGGAAAAGCTTAAATACAACACGCATGGAGTATAGGATATACATTATTCTTATTTTAAGTAAATCAAACCACAATACTCAGGAAGTTAATGAAGGTACCATCAGACAATAAAATGTCTTGTCCCAGACAACACCTATCCAACACATGCCCCGCTGACAAAGAATGCAACACACAAGTGAACTCCCAGTACACACGAGGGTTTTAAAAATACCTATTTCACCTCTCTGCTTGTCATTTGCTTTGCCTTTACTTCAGTTTCAATTGAACTGGAATTACCATTGCAAAGGGAATTCCTGAAAGATCTTTTCTGAAATCCCATGTCCAAAGTGGGAGGCATATTTTGAAAACACCAAAAAGCATTCTTGTAACCTGTTGCAATAATAAATCAGTATCACATTTTGCAGGTAGCATCTTGTCTTTCCAGTCTTACCGGTTACTACAAGTTCACAGTTTGGAGCTATTTTAAAATAGCAGCAGAACTGTGTCAAAACTACAAGGAAAAAAGACCTCGTGCAAGCAAAGTGAATTGAAATAGCTAATAAAATGTGACAGCTGGAGAAAAAGACCAATTCATGTATCGCACGGAGAATGGCAACAAGCTTCAAAAACCTGTTGTTAGCTGGCAGCAATTGTTCTCTTCTGTCAGTTTAATAGGTGATAAGCCAAAAAGGTGGAAGGAAACCTTCCATGTTACAAATACGCTTATTTCCACGGTTTCATGGTAGGGTGATGATAATGCTTTGAAATAAAGCTCTGCAACGTATGGTTCCCAGCATCTTAACAAAGCTAAATAAAAATTAATTTATAACTTCCTATTTGAGTATCAGTTTCTTCAAATGAAGTACAGACATCTGTCTAGCCTGACCTGCTGCCCCTCTCTTGCTGTGTTGTAATACTTGCTGACAACAGCGGATGTGGTCTTACTTGTCCCCCAAAAGAAACTAGAATGTTTGAGACTAGGAAACTAAAGGACATGGTCATAAATATTGACTGGTTAAGTTGTGCAAAATATTTGGTGAAAGGATGCTGAAATGATTAGTATTCTTTAGATTTTGGCAAAACTATAATAAATAGCTTTAGCTGAAAATCCTGAACATTTTCTGAACAATATACTTAAACACTTCATATGTGATGGTCAAAACCTGGATGTTATAATATTAGAGTAAGCACTGATAACTCACGAATGAGAGGCAACATCTTATTCTTGGTACTACAAAACACTCTACACCAACCTCAATATATACAAATTTTCATAAATTCACAAAAAAAAAATTGCTTTATTTTAATTTTAAATGCTTTTGGTTTGTTTTCTGTTTGGCCTTTAAATAGGAAAAGGAAATTTTGAACTTTCCAGTTCTCAGTACTGAAGGGTTGTGGTGGTGCAGCCCCCCTCACTCCCTCCCCAGGCCACGTGGCAACCCCAGAATCAGCCAACATTTTGTCCTTGCGATGGTTACAAGAGCAGTGAGTTGGGATGATGAGGCTCTCCCTAACCATACCTGAAACTACTGCTGCCTAAGTCGTAGCCCTGTCTGGTCGATGCCAGCACGGTACAGTCTGGAAAGTATTGCTATTGTACAGTTGCTGCTAAGATACCGGAATCATCTAACACAAATTATGGCCAGAAGAGAAAAAAAATGCCCAAAGTCAATCATCTCACGACCCTAGAAACAGCAGTCCCACATGAGGCCCTCTGAGCTCTCCTGGACCACAGCGGCCTGCGCCCAGCATCTCCCTCCGCACGGGACACCTCTCAGGGCTCATGAACTCAGAAGTTTGCAAAGTTCGGAGGACTGTCCCTGAAAGCTGATGACAGGACCCGAGCTGAAACCCTTCACTCCCTGAGGCTCAACCGTTGCCTGCTGAGTAATATTGAGACATTTGAAGCGAATATTTCACTGAACTTGAGGGGAATTTTTGACAGGTAAACCTTTATAAGTTTATATATCTTTGTTTGTGTATTAAGTACCTGACAGCAAGTATAGTATAAAGATTGCCATCTAGAATCTGTAATGAAGTCACTGTTGTGACTGAAGTAAATTCTGTTAACTCACTTTGTAAATGTTAAATTAGTCAATGATTAAGTGGTGCTAAAATCCTGTGATCCCCCTCAAACTGTGAATAAACTTTAGATTGCTGCTAGCTGTATAAATCATTCTACCTTAGTCCTTCCTCATTTTTCCTTCGTATGTTCCATCCACGTAGTAAGTAATAGTGAACCTTGCCATAGAACTTTGTTAAATCACACTTTTATAAATTTGTATTAAAATCACTTTTGTGAATACCTTTGACAGTGATTCTTTAAGCAGTCTAAACCACTCATTTCACGATGAGTTGAAGAGATTGATACGATTCTTTTCAAACAAAGAAAAGAATTTTCGTAAGTCTGTGCAAGGAACAAAACCTGTCCTTTCTAACATCCCTGAGGGAAACAAATCCAAATAGCAGGACAGGTAAGAAGCACCAGAAATTGAAGAATTTGTAAACTTGATTCATTTTTTCACTCAAAAAATGAAATCCAAAGTGGGTGTGTAGAACATTCTTTTGAGCTTTCTCCTCCTGCTCCCCTCACCACCATTAAAATCTGAGGTGTAGCTATGCTCCCACTTGTCTTCAAAAGTCACCTGCTCTGCTTGTCCACATATATACATTAGTTGATTAAGCAAGAGGCGCAGTATTACCTGCAACAGAATATCTCAGATAAGAATAGGCTCCTGCTGTCTTGAGAACGACTTTTCAGAACTCAAAAGCACGTACCGGTTATGGATATAGTGTGGTAGCATTTGAGTTTAAACTATATATATGATAGGTTTAGTACATCCATTAAATGTTTGGGGGTTATTTACGGTAGGATGTCTAGTAGTTATATAACATATATTACTTCCCTGTCAAAATCAATAGAGGATTAGGAACACAGTTTCGAAGAATGTATTGAAGAAGAGACATGTTTGTTCCTGAGTATTTGGAGCATGTCCTTGAACAGCATGGCATTATGCACAGACTAAAAGCTCAACATTTCTAAGTTCTTCTGCAGAAGTATGTTTTTTTAAGGATGAGCCACAAAATGCCTTTGATGTTTGCATGATACTAGCACAAGAGTGCATTAAACAGTCTATTTTTTCCCTCAGGGACGTCACTGCAAGGGCTACAGAGCTGTGGCAGCAAAAAGTACTTTGTTAAATAGAAGTGCCAAAATCCAATGTTGAAAGAGACAGGAACATAAAATGGTGCAAAACACTTCTGGCAAGTCAATATCAATACATTTATTGTTGTCCATAACACCGGGAGGCCAGACCGTATAGTCTGTGGACTTCCTTTAGAGCTGGCTCAAGGAATTTATGGCACACAGTCCTTATTATTAAATTACTAACATAACATACTCTAGAAATAAAAGAAAATATACTGACATTTAATGAAATAATTTGCTAAATAGTTGAAAGATTCGCTAGACTGCTGAATAACTCAGAATTGAAATGCTTCTCTAATTTTTAGATCTGATTTTAAAACACAGCGCCTCCTCTGGACACACAGGCTGTGGTTTTGTTGGCTGAGGTCTATAAATTTGACAATCTCAGCTGGATTCTGACTCCGTCTTGTTCTCTGAAACCACAGGGTTTCCTGAGAGTGAATTTATCTAGGAGACAAGAAAGACAGTATCTTTTGGAGTCAGGAAGAACAAGAGATAGGTGTGTCAAGGCCAGTTTCTGGCAAACTAAATAAGAAATGAAGAAATGTGAGTATGTCTGCTACTAATTTTCCGTAATTCTCACCATTTTGTCCTTAGAAATACAGCTAGATTGAGTACACTCCAAATAGATATCAAAGTCTTGTGAAGCATAAGTATTTTTTCAATTTCCATATTGCTAAGCATACAACCCACAGAATCCTCATTACCTCAGTTAGGACCTTGTGTGAATATCAATTTTCACATCACATGGGAGTGTGAAAAATGGAATTTTCTCTAGGACAGATCAAATGACTGGGATTAAATTCGAAGGGCCAGACTTTTGGAATGACTCCATCAACTTGGCAGAGTTATACAGCTTTACACCACTTGAGAGTCTGGCCTAAGGTACATATTAATCTGTTTAAAGTATGTCAAGCATTCTAGTAGTATCTTCTAATAGCAGCTTTAAAAATGTGTTGCAGGCCTATAAATATGTTAATATTAGGTGTATTTTTTCCTCATAAAACAGACACAAAGGAGAAAAAAGCTTAGGACTGTCTGAATTATTGTAACTGCAAACTCATATTCTAACCCTGATACTACAGTATATTTACCAAGAAGGAGGAAGCTTTCCAATAGCACTCCAGTAAACTTCAATTTAAGCCATGGAAAACTAATTTTGACTATCACACATTCAGAACAGTCAAATTAATTATCACAGCAAGATGTAAAGTGAAACAGGGGACTGCAAATAAAAGGCACACAGGTTTTAGAGGCATGTATGTTTACAGTTTGTTTAGACTGAAAAAAGTTTCAGGAAGTTAAATATAGCATATCTATACCAACCAGCTCCACCTATTTCTGTCATGTATAAAGTGTTCTGAATAACAAAGATTTTGCTGCCAGCTTTAACTAGAATTTAGTCCTAAGAGAAAAGCAACTTTTAATGGCAAGTTCAATGTAATTCAACGGTGTGTGAATTTCGGATCAAGCAAGGTGAGACAGTATCGGCACAGCTTAGTGCTACAGACTATGGGAACAGATTTGTGGCTGTACTTTTCTGCATCTTCACTTTTCAGGTATACCAGCCGCATCAGTGCAAGAGATTTCAGATTGACTCACAAGGCTGCGTATTTTCCAAGTCCAGTAAGGAAGGTTGCAAACTCCCAGTGAAAGCCCTCTGAACTCCTAGTGTGCTCTGGTCTCCTCTGTTCTCTCATGTGCTAGTACTTTAACCATGACCTAGCAAGACTGTACTCACTAGTGAAACAACTCCCTCTTTGACTGTCTATACTGCCTCTTGTAGAGATACCCATATCCTTTTAACTTTGTTGGCTATGTAGACCAATATTGCTACAGACGCATACAAGTTAACACAGCTGCAAAACCTCCTTTGAAAGCTACATAAATTCCCAGCTGCCAGCCTGCGGCAAGCACCTGGAGTAGCTGGGCTGACCAGTTAAAAACTGTCTGCACTGACTGCCGAGTTGACATGCCCTGTGTCATTACAGACGGGCTGGAATTATGAAGAACATATGGATGGTAAATGCAATGGTGGAACTTTATAAATAACCTAAAGATGCTGTTATTCATTGATCACCATAAAGAGCCACAAGAAGTTAGGTTTCCAAGTTCAAATAAAAACTAAAAGAATCTGGGGAGCTAATGCTTCTTCAAAATCCTATTTCTGAATTTTATACAGAGTGATGAAGTAGTTCAGAGATGTAAGAACAGCTTAAATCTGGAGAAATTTCTACCAAGTCCCACATTTGTCAGCAGGGCTGTTGTGTTCCAAAAAGAAAAAAAAAATGGGGATGGCTTTATATTGACTGTTGTTAGCACTTAATTAGCATATCCTAATCCCGTCCCCCCCCAAAGTATTCTGGACATAATTACATATAGTAATGTGCACTGCCGCTTCACTGGGCTCTCCTGGCTTTGTCCAAGTGTAGTTCAGTTTGAGCGCCAACTTCCCTTGTAATTCTGGATGATGGATTTTCCATGATTAAATGTAATCTAGCTTCACCTGATATTTAATTCCATTTACACAAGATAAAAGCCTAATAAGAACCATCGCCTGTTCACAATGCATATCCTTCTTTTGTCTTTTAACTCATGTACCAAATAGTCCAATCATATTGGATCCACACGAACCCATCAATTGTTCTTAGATCTATTTATCTACATTTTTCATTGATGAAAACAGAAAGTACATTTCTGAAAAGTCTTTATCCATCAAGTCATCTCTCTCCATTGGCACACACGTGACTATCGTATGCCTGAAAAATAAATGGCTACTCAAAAGAATAGGTTATGGCTGAAATAAAAATAAGCTTCCATGAAGCATAGAGCTACCACATATTTTCAGCCAGAACTGCTAAAGACTTGCAAATTTGTAAGTATCTAAAAATATGGATCTTTAAACTATCCTTTCATGAATCCAAACTTTATTATATAGCAACAGGCATATTAACCTTGATGTTCTACTCTACAATTTAACAAATTATGCATGGTTTACCAGAGTTTAATTTCACTTCCTCTGTGGAACTGTCACGTTGTAATTAGGTGAACTCCTACAACACAACTGAATATACTGAGTTGGCCTAATATATTAAAAAAAAGTTTCGATTCCCAAGTTCGATATGAAAATGCTATTAGAGGTTCAAGATGATTAATAAATCAACACAATCCTTCTGAACTTAGTAGTCAGTATTCCTTCAAAACATTAAAATGCTTATTTCACTTGTGTTATTTTTGATAATTGTGTATTTTACATTTGTTTTTGCTATGAAATCTTTAGCAGTTTCCCAGCTATAACATTGCTTTTCCTCTCTTTGTGCTTAGCAATTTATTATTCTATATTCTCCTTGATCTCAGATGGGACTACGAATGTAGTAGGCACTCATTCCTGACTATTGCACATTTCTGTGTTTAGAAAATCCAGTATAAAAGGGGAGGAAAAGGAATAACAGAAGGATTTAGATTTTCTTATTTTGTATTGAAAAAAAAAACAGTTTGGTGTACTGTTCCTGTTGAAAGCACAGAAAATATCTTTGGTTATTTTCCTCAATGCGTTTTTCCACAATGAATTCTCAGCAATCATTGAAAAACAATTCTTTGCAGCAACACTACAGTATTAGAAAAAAAACAAAAAGCAAGAAATATAAAACCTTTCCAATAATCAATAAAGTTCTAATCATGAAATGAAAAGCTTTCAATACACCTCAGAATACAATTCTGTGCACAAATACAAATGCCAGGCTTCTGCACAAAGAGATTTCCATGTGGCTTCCATTTCCAAAATATGAATATAACACTAATTTTATCTTTCAAGACAGAAATATGAATATTGTGTACAAAAAACTGTATGATCATTGCAAGTGTCAATAAATATTCTGAAACACTGATTTAGAAATACTCTCTTATTTAGTGTAGGTTCTTCATTGATTAAGTACATTTATTTTGTATTTGGAAATCTTCAAAGTCCTTTCAACAGAAACACGTAAGATGTATGAACATTTATTTTCGTGATGTTGCAGCTCTACAAGGAATACAAGGTCTATAGAGAAGTCCAAGGCACCCACCATTATGGGCAAAACTATTAGTTCTTTTCCTACAAAAATGCATAGCACTAGCTGTACAAGTGAGTATATAATCTCACTGAATTCTATTAAAAGTATTATCTTTGAGAATGATATACGAGTGTATAATCTCACTGATATATGAGCGAGTAATCTCTTTGATATATGAGTGAGTATATAACCTCACTGAATTCTATTAAAAGTATTATCTTTTTTCACTTCATCATTGCCTATTAACGTTTCTTTGGTTTTAAGAAACAACAAGTTTGAAACAGGGTGAAATCATTGCTGCAATTCTGCAGAACATTATGTAATTTAATCCTAATGGGACAGATCTTGAAACAGAAAAAATGGTCCAATTCTATTCAAGTAAATGTGAATTTTAAGAGTTAAGATTGAATTGCATTGATTTTAACAGTTTAACAGCATAATACGGACTAATTCGTGAAGAATGAGTCCTTAATGTGCCTCTATGAAACCAAAAACACCTTTAAAAGCTTTTGTAGGGCATGGAAATCATTTGAATTTTGTTTATTTGTTTCTGTGTATTAATCCACAAGTGATGCTAAAATATTTCTGCCAATGAGTAGAAAAAGAAACAAGGTATTTTGCAATGCTTGATTATTGCTGCCTGTAAATGGGTTGCACAATATAGGTTATTTGCTACTTCCCTAACAGCAATTTCAGAAAAGGGATTTAATGAGCCAAAGAGAATCCAAGACCAAGGTAACTTCAGACTAGTTTGTTCAGTTTCTGTTTCCTCACTTGGCAATTTTAATCCATGATCTCTCAGTGTCACTTAAGCAGTCTGATATCAGGGAGAAATCAACTCAGATTTCATGGAAAATGTTTTCATCGTAAGGGAGGGAATAGGAAAGGGAAAGACCCTCCCTCTTTTGCTCTTAAAGCTATCTGGGAGACAGAAGATATGAACACTACAAATATGAAAGGCGTAATTGTGGTTTATAGTTGTTCTCTCCATTACCAGTAAAGAGAGGAAAAAATCAAAAGGAAGCGAATATGAGGCTCATTAAAAAGATATATAAGATCTACAGAAAATGTCATCCCACTGACACTAGCCAAAATGCCTACAGGCGATGTAATTTGCATTTGCTTTTGCACAATTTTTTAAAAAATTACCAAGATAACAAGTGCACAGTTAGCTTCTGTGTGTCAGAGTCAACCATTGCTGGCTGTTTAATTACTGACCAGCAACAGCAATGTGTTGTCTCCTAACCCGCGAGCGTACAGACGTCGCTGGTCATGGCGTGGCCTTTTGCAGCTTACGGCAGCCTGACTTACAGGGCAAGGTCGGTTGTGGTTTCCCCACACCTTGCAGGGCCTTCTGGCAGCCGCATCAGGAGGGTTGCGGTGTGCGATGGAGAAGACAGGGAATACACAGAGGTTTACAAACAGTTTAACGCCTTTCTCAGTCAAAATACTAAAAACTCATCCCTGCACGACATTATTAAGGCACAGAGTGGATTTAGAGCAAGAAAATCTATCCCTGCCTGTATCCTCTTGTCCTGCTAGAAAAGTAAGTGAAGTGTCTGTACTGACGCTCTCAGCATTCAAAAGGCTGCTTGTGGAAAACAATTCAATATCTTCACAGAAATCCTAGTCAAATACCTATTTCTAAGTAATATCCTGATTAAGCCACCGACTGTGGGAGATAGGTTTGCTCCAGAAAAGTAGGAACAAGTTTCAGCAACAAGAGGCAGCAAAAAAATGGGAAAAGACAGCAGGGAGCAGAAGTACAGGGAGAAGGGCCATTTCCGTGCCTTACAGGAGAGCAGAATGGGATTTGAACCATCAGAAAAAAAGAGGGATCTAAAATAAGTATCCCTCTAGCAAGAAAACGTAATGTAATTTCACCAGTGTCCGCTTCATTCTTGAGTTGCTACCCATTTCTTTATACCAATACCATCAAGATGTGTATATTTCCTGAGAAAAAATTTCTTCTCTTCCCCAAAGGTAGCGAATTTCAAAAGAACTTTAATGCAAATCAAAACTGATTTTTTTTCCTGTTTCAGGAAGTATTTTGTATTTTTCAAAATAAACTCTACTGAAGACAATACAAAACAATGAATTGAATAGGGCAGTTTACTTGTAAGCACAGTACTTTTCAGAGTGCTCTTAAAGCTGGAAAATTCAGAACATGGGATATGGAAGTATTTTAGTCCACAATCAATCCATCATGCTGTCCTACTTTTAGGCAAATGTGTTAAGAGAAAGCAAAAGAATATGGAAGCAAGCTAAAAGCAACAGAGTGTAATAGTTTGTAGTGTGTGTGGTCCAACCAATGAAATATCTAGACCTACACAGAAAATGGAAAAGGTAAGCTTGTAGGAAAATGTTTCATTTATATTCCTGATAATGAATCACACTGGTTTACTGTACATAGCTGCAGACTGCCCTTCCACTTTGAGCAACAAAACAGAATGGTGTTAGGAAAGGTGAACGGAAAATTCCTCTTCTGTAAATAGATTTCACAGGTGATATACTATAAAAAGTGATAGATTTCCCATAAACAGCAAGCGTACTCTAGCTTTAACTAAGACTGTCTAGTGTCTGCAAGATCCCAGCAGTGGCACATTGAGAAAATCCCTGTCAGCAATTTTTGTTTGCCTTCCACCCCCTACCAGCTCTAATAACACCTGCTAAATTTGTTTGCACGCTCTGCTATAGGAAATAAAAAATGCTATTTTGAATGATACTTATTAAATATCATCTGAAATGCAATATCCTTTGTGACAGAACAAAGTAAAATGCCCTTTCAAGGAACTCACGATGTTGAAGGTTAGCACAGTGGTCCCATTCTTTGTGACAAGTGATGTAAAAGCATCTCCTCACATCACTCTGTGTTATTCACAGGCATATAATTGTTTTATTGGTCCTCCCTAGTTCCCCATGAACCCCAGGGTTCCATCCTTTTCCATCCTCCCCTTCCACTTGGTTTCCATCATCATGTGTTTCTTCTTTAACAGTGGCACCTCTTGCTTGCTCATTTCCTCAGTTTATCAAAAAGGTTCATATTGTTTAAAGGCACAGGAAAAAAGAAGGAGAAAAAACCCCAATCCCTCCAGATCCTGAGATACTGTAGCTATGAGAGAGTCCTGGAAAAGCAAAGAAACAAGTAGCTTAGAGGCAGAGCTTCATGAATGTGAGAGGCATTCTCAATGGATTGACATTCCTTGTCATCACTGAATTGTCTTTTGCCCTCACTCCTTGTCTTACCACATCCTACCTGGACTATTTCATATCAGAAGTTTTCCAGTGGGATTACTTAGATGAGCAACAAAAAACATGTATCAATGGAACAAAGTTAACTGCCAGAGACAGATTTTTGGCAAGAGGTGAAGCTGGGTGACTATTACTCATTACAATTAGAGAATCTAAAATTACCGCATTAGTAATCAGCCAACTGCTTATTTGTCACTCCATCCCTGAAATTACACATCTTACACAGATGATGCCATTTCAGGAAATGACATCAAAACCATGTAGGCCTTCTTATATAATTAGTCTGTTCTTAGTAGAGTGCAACATCTGCCCCAGTAGTAACTAATTGTGTGTCCTATATTCATAAGTATCCAGAAAGCACATAACCAGCCTGGATTTATAACAATTTACAACATCATTTTAAATGTTATATATACAGAGTGATTTTCGATACCACAACATGGCAGTTAAAGGAGATTGCCTGAGAGTTGAAGTGATTTGTTAAATTTTATTTACATTTACTTGCAAGTTTATGTAATAATTTTTCCTCCTCGAATTTCAGAGAGGTTTTAATACGTTTAAAGAATGTAAAGACGTCTTTTGTGATGGAACAAAACAAAAAAAAGAGGTTGACTGACTATGCACAGTTTGCACAGAATTGGCAACAAGGGCTCTAAAGGCTCTAAAGGATTAGTTGAGCTAATAACCAATAAACAAAGAATACGTAACCAACTGAAAATGCCCCATAGAAACCAAAATTCGTTGCAGAACAAACAAACACACACACCACATGCCCCACAATGAGGGCTTAATTGTGTGGAACTTTAAAGTCCTGATGGAAAAATCCATTTAGCCCCTAAAATCCATATATCTTATCCTTAATAAATGTTTATACGGGGTTTAAATATAGTGCACTTACTTAGATGAAAAAAGATGTTTTTACTTCTCTGGAAAAGACATGATAGAAAGCTGAAAAAAAATCCCAAACCCAGGAAATAGATGTTAAAATTGTTCTAGTTGGTGAATGACTTCAGGTGTTTTGGATGACTACTTAGTTTCTATGATAATTATGCTCCAGGAAGCAAGGAGGGAATGCAGTGTCAGCATTATGCTATGCCTTTGTTGCTCAGAAAGCCAAAACCCACATATTTTGTACTGTGTTTAACTACAAGATAGTAATATCTATACCTTTGTTTATATTCTATCTAGCTAATTTAGTAACCTAACAGTCGCTATTTTGTACTTTTCTTTCTGATTCTTTGTAACATGGTATTTTCGTATCCATACGCTTTAAGACAATGCTGATGGAAATTTCATTAGGGACTAGATTCTGCATGAAGAGATCCCTGTCTATTTGGTGAGATAAACAAATCAGTGAGTTTGCTTCCAGGAATATCTCGTAAAAATCTGGTTCACTGACTACAAGAAGCATGGACTGCATAGCTCCTTGTAGGGCAGACACACTGGCTCCAGCAATACTGATAAATAAACGTGAGCTATGGAGAAAGTCAACTATTGGACCACTAGTCATTTACACTGCTTAGCTGTTGCCTTAGTTCTCATGCCTATTTGGGACACCCTAAACTATTTCCAAGACAGTATCCTAGGCAAGCTTTGAGGGCTGTTTAAGTATTTGCATTCAGTATTATTTCTGCTTCCCGTGTGAGACCATCCTGGTCCAAGGCTGGCATCATTAGTTGCAAACAGTCTGCTCTAGTCGTATGGGTGTTGGTCAGTTTTCACAACCTGCCTTGGAGCCAGGGCTCACTTTCCAACCATTTCTTATCTAACATTAAAGACTAAAGCACGCTCCTGGAACATGTGAGAACAAACAGGGAGAATCAAAGCCCCAAATCTGTTCCCTGATGATACCAGCCTACATCACAGAAGATTTTTAAGTCAGTGTATCTCAGAGGTATTCACACCCTTTGCATGCCATTTGTATATGTAGGTATTAATCTGTTCTGAATCTGGCACCTTACTGGGCAAATATCTCCAAATTCTTAATGTTTCAAGACAGTGCTGATTCATTATTTACTTTGTCTGTTAAACTGAACCCCAGTCTCATAAGCTGCTTAAAAAATTAATAACTCCAACATTAGAAATGATGCAATTCATTCTTGTAGCTTTTCCAAACCTAATAAATGTCTACCAGTTGCAGGGACAACAAATTAAACACACTAAAACTTTCAGAACAATTCTAGGAAGTGCATAGGCTGCAGCTTTCCTGAATGAATGCACCTGGGCCATAAACCCACACAACTGCTGGAAGTTCTGTGAGGCTTCTTCTGTCTTTACATTTTCCTGCCTATCTCTTCTCTTACCCTTTTCTCCTTTTCTGGACATTGATCCACAGATGAAAATGCTGAAGCTGAACAAAAACTTGGTTTTGATAAGAAGAAACGCAAGACACTGAACTGCCTTTTTGGGGACAAGAGATGACTACAAAGGACCATATTTTGCTGTTCTTTCCCCCCAGAACTGTGTGGCTTGAGCTCCAGTACCAGCCAGTTAGAGAAGTAGAGATATTTGTGGTGCACGACTTGATTTCAAATGCTTTCAGGAAACCTGTTTTGGAAGGAAGGGGATTGGGAAATGGAGGACTTATAAAATGCTTCCGCCTTGCTCCCACCATTCCAGACGTTAATTTTGCTTCCTTGCATCTTTGTTATAAATATAAAACAACAAAAAAATATATTCCATTTGTGAAAAAAACCAAATGCCTCTCAGCAGGAGAGAGTTACTTGTCTTTCTGTCCATAACTACAAGATGATGAGCAATATTTATATTTATGAAGCTCTAGCCCACCAAAAGGCACAACACAGAACGCATTTCTTTCAATCTACAGTTGCATAGTATTCCTCAGAAGCTTACTGAAAATTCTTGTCTGAATTGATCGGGTTACACAGTTGCTCCTTAATAGCAACATACCCAGATTCTGTAAACAAATTTTACTGGTGGCTTTGAAATTGTCCAAAACCACAAATAGGTATAACCAATTTTAGATTGTTTCCTACTTCTTGGAAAGAATAAGAAAAAAGAACTGTGTAAAGTGTTGGTTTCATGCCAAATCTTAAAGCAGAAGAAACTCAGCTTGCAACAGCCAGACACGTAGAAAACTATCATAAGTGTATGTTAGATGCTTGTGGTATGTTGATATCATCTTCATGCAGCATCAGAACTGAAACTCCCTCTAGCATATTCTTTTGTAGCTAGTGATTATAGCTACTAAAGCTCATTTCAACACATACAGCTTTACCACCGACCCTACAAACTTTTAACTAAAATAGTGGATCCAAAACACCTCTTCTGAATTGTCCTATTTCTTTTCATCAGTTGTCACCTTTTTTCCTGGATATCATGTTTATGTGAAATGAGTTCATGTTTTCACTTCAAGAGCCCTGAGATCAGATATCCTAGACAACCCATACATCCAGATTGCTATGTACCATATTAATCAATATTTTCCCCTATGAGTTTCTTTCTATGTTAGCCAAACGATTTCTTTGTGGTAGCTTATCCAAAATTTTGATGTGTAAAAAATTCCCATCAGACATGAATTATGGACATCACGGAAAATGTTCTGAAATTGATCCAAAATAGTTAACTCTTGCTATCTTGTAAGTATTTATCTAAATATGTATAATTTTATGCAGTAGTATTTGCTCACTTTTATTCCTATAAAATGGTTGAATCCCTCCAAACAATTTCCTCAACTTATGTTAAAAGCATGCTTTATTCATAGAATGATTGCATTTAGAAGGTGCTATGTATCATTCAACATAAAATAATTTTTGTCTCAGGTGGCAATAGTCCTTTCTTTATACGTCTCATAAGAAAGAAAAGGAAAATAATACAAAACAGTTGAAGAGAGCTGTGACGTCAAAAAAAGAGTTAGTCAAAGAATCTACAATATTAACTCTCTCATATTTATCTGTTCTTTTTGCTGTCAAATACTGAGATAATGAGTGCCTGAATTTAACCAACTTGACACTTCCTTTATAACAATTTTGTGTGAGGACCTATGATTCCCTAATAAGGCACAATATACCTATATTGCATAGCGTGCAAACTATGCCCCAGAGTGCTTTAAGCTAAATCATACAATAGCAGTGGTAAAAAAGTAAGTGAAAGCAAAACCAAAGGAGAAGACTTAAGAAGACAGAGGAAGCATATATTTTCACGGGACTGCTAAGGGCGGAGAGATGCCAGAAGTTATCCCAGCTGCCAGGGATTCTCACAGCAGCAACTGCAAGTTAGAAAAACAGGAAAATAGGTAAATATCAGTAGGAAATGACCAGGCAAGGCAGAGGCAAGGCAGAGGTAAGAGTGGAGACAGATGTCCCCAAAAATTTGTGTGCTGTATTTTGACATGCAGAGTAAAGAAACCTGCACTAAACACAAGCACATAGCCTTTCACTAACATTCTTAGCATTAATGCATGTTTAGAGAGCCCGGATTATTTACAGAACATTGAAATCTGAACCCAGAAGTACATTGTGTCATCTCTGTGTATGTGAAGTTGCATGGAGTTGATGAAGGTTAATGCAGACTGCCAAAATAAGCTTTTGTAAACTTCAGCAGGGAAGGTCTTGGTACAAGGAAACCACCACACACAGTCATACACATACACAAAAGCACAGCAGAACAGTAAAGTGGACAAAAATGAAACTAAACTGTAAAGAAAGAAATCTCTATGTGTCTTAGGAAGTGGCGAGATGCTAAAGGCTGCACTGAAGCCAACAAAAATGAGGATGAAGTAAAAGCGTTCGTCAGTAGGAGGGAAGATGGTAGTGGCACAGGGTGAATTATTTTCTTGGACAGATTGAGCCATTCTTGAAAATGGTCAGGGTTATTGCTAAATAAATGCTGTTTGAAGAAAGAGAGACAGCTATTGTGTTTACCTAACATAAAAGTGTATACATATGCCTCTACCATCTGCTCTGCCCCTGTTTGCAGCTGAGCTCAGCTCCTTATCTGTTATCAATGCTGTAATCAATCATCTATCTCTAATTTCTATCTCCTCTTGGGCAGAAGAGGCAGAATGCTGTGCTACCTTGGTACTGCTTTTACTAGTGGTTACATGCAACTATTGCAGATTTTAAAAATGTATATTATTGTGACACTGCTCCCGGAGAAGATTCTGTAAAACCATCAGTATCTCAGAGCTATGCAAACAGAGGGGAAAACTGAAGTCAGCGTAAGCAGTTATTCCCAAAATGTCAGCACTGAGGTGATCACGTGAAGTCACTGTATGATGCACACGGAGGCACAGTTCTGATTCTGCTAAGAACTGTGCGTTTATTAATTCTCCTAGCATTATGCATAGCATTTTACCAAGAGTTTTCAAAAGTCCAAAGGTCTTTTATCAAGCGTTTTGGCAACCTGCAACCAAGAAAGCCATTTGAATATGTAACAGGAGTGTACAGAAGAAAGGAAAAACAAGTAATGCAAAACAGTGTAGCCCAAAGGTACTCTGTCAATCACAAGAAACCAGAAAAATGAGACTAATGCATTCCAGACTAGAAGGAAATGGGGAAAAGAGCACAGATTTAACTTGCCTGTGATCCTATCTTTTCCATAGCAGGAAGGAAGAAGATACAGAGGCCGGACCAGGAGAAGCCAGTAATATCTTAGATAAAAGGCATGAAAGACACTGGGGACAAAACTGAAAGAGAGATTTTGCTTAATGTAAGAAAAGAAGAGGAAAATACCTGAGATATCGTATGCTGAAAGACAATATTAAGTATATCTATTAAGTATGTTGTAACACAAGTTGCTGTTTTCTCTTTTTATAGCATTACTCTGTTGATGCAAAAGGATGTTACTTTATCCTTTCGCCTTGTCTAGTGACAATACTGTCTGTGAATGACCTGACAGATCAAAAGGCATGATCTACTGTTGCTGACTTGTGCCCTGGCATACTTATGCAGACTTACATTAGAGGTGATATCGCGGACTAAGGAAACAAAAGTGTCATCAGGTCACTAGTACCAGTCATGGCATCTCTTTAGTGTGCTGCAAAATAGTGTGGATTATGCCTGAATATGCCTGAGGCTCTCCAGATAAGTCCTGTGTGTGACAACTGTAATTAAGCCTTCATAACAATCACCAGAAAAAGGGAAGAAATCAAGATTTGCAGAAGATTTGTCATTTGATAATTCATGCAACATATATGGACTTTAAAATTAATCTTTGGAAACTCAAATATAAATCTCATGATTCTGTATGTGCAGTATTAAAGCTACTGATTATTTCAATGATGGAATTATTTATCATGTCAACAACTTCTTGTCAACACCTTTAAGCTGAATCAATATTGTTGTTCTTATGCTATTATATTAAATAATCAAATTTTTTCTTAAACCTACAAAAGAGATTAATGTGTATGTAGGTCTAACACTACAAAATGAAAATTAGACTATGCTGAGGACATTATAATATTTATACATAAAACATGATAAAGCAAAAAACTATGAAAATGTCACTGTGAATCAAGCATCAGATGTCATTTCAATGTACAATGTGTGTTCAGTAAACTTTCTGAAAATGTTCATTAAACATGCAAACTATTTGCAATATAGTAAGTCTGTAATTTGGACAAAGACAAATTCTAGAAAACCTTCAGGGTGTTAGTGTTGGTATATGCAATATGTAGAAATGAACAGAAATTATTCAAACGCATTTATGACTCAGTTGTCAGTGTTTCTGCAAAAGAATGGAAGTACTGAATTCCTGCAGATAATATATAGAAGAAAAAAATATTTAACTGAGATATACTGATTTTTCATGTGAGATGAGAATTACCATAACTTGTAAAGCTTTGCCTGTTAGTAAACATTTGCCGTTCTAACTCACTCTTCATGTTAACATCCTCATAGGTGCTATTTTTATTCTGTATACATTTAGAGAAATAACATAGGAGGTGCATTTCTTTTTAAATCAAGAATCAATTAAAATTTAAACACATTCAGCATAACACACTTTCATATTTCATTAATCTATCATCGTTGCTTTAGTATAATGTTTGAAATTGTAACTGTCGAGTTGCTTTCTTTAATAAGGGACAGACACCAGAATCCAAACCAAACCCAGACGTCAGAATAGATCACGGGAGGGATGGAAACAGAAAAAAAAATGAGAAAGACCATTATGAGATCCAGGGAATGCATGATGAATAAGAAATAAAGGTGAGAAAAATGAACATGGAAATAGAAAAAAAAAGCTAAATAAAAATGTATATCCAAATTTACTTCTCATTGTTAGGAGTTAGAGAAGTCAGGGTTGTGAAGGTGATTTTCTTTTTCAAAATTTTCTGCCCTTGAGGATCATAATTTTTCCTCAGATTAAAAAGAGGAAAATCTATGTTCAAATAAAAAGCATGAAAAATTTCAGTTTCCAGTTTATTCATCTGCCAGGGAGAAAGACCCATATGATAAAATGCTAACTTGCCACATAAATCCACAATTATGCAAGCACCACAGAGCCGAAGTAAGTGCTAGTGTAACCACATGGCAGCACTTCAGCTACATTCAGCTTGTGAGGGCAACTTCAAACCAAAGAAAGATGAAACATTGTCACCTTATGCTCTGGTGAAATTCTCCTACTCATATTTGCAGCCATCTCTGAACTCACAAAATTGTTCATGCTTTTTTTTTTGTTCCTTTTCTCTTCTCTTTTTCTCACGAACAGTCTCAAAGATGGGACTTTTTTCCAGTATTAGAGTTGCTCATGGAGACCTTACTGATATCTCATCTGGGATTCAGTTATTGGGGGGAGAGGGGAGGGGAAAATTGCTTTTTGTACAAGCCATAACTTCCTGACGAATCCAAGGGCCAGTCCTCTTTACAAAATTTATCAGAGCACTCGTGAGCAACAAGTCTCAAGTCTGGGCACTGACAAAATTTAAAGCCCAAGAATACTTATAAATAGAATGACTTTGTAATTTGGCACTGGGAATTCAGGGTCTCTTGCTTTATCTTAAAAATCATACATCTGTATATCCTCACAGTACAGATAACAGTTAACTTCTAGGGGCCTCGAGTAAGGTTGGACCCCTACTGATTTAGAGCTCACAAACTCACAAAGGAATAAACATTATCCTCCTTGAGGAATATGAAGAGAGGAGACAAAAAAGGGTTGTGAAAAAGAGCGTGTTATAGAGGTTGCTTCTTTTACAGCTGAATACAGAAAAACTAGCTGCATTTTGTAGACTTCTGAGTGTCAGTTTAAAACCTTGACTGATAAATGATTCTGTCACTTGTGCCAACTACCGGTTCGTACTCTCGGATGTATAACTCTATTGATACGACCAAACTGCAGCATTAAGCCAGTGTTGAAGGAACAGAAAAGGGGGGATGTTAATGAATCCTCCTTTTTGTGCTTCACAGTGTCTCTTACCTGGAGGGCTCCTGTACGAATGCTGACCTAGTCAGACTCTGCTTAGCTAATAAAAATCAAGCAAGACAACAGCCTTAGGTGATATTGCTGTAGGCAATTCAGATGCTTTACAAAAACCTGGTACTGTAAATTTTTTAGTCAATTTTATTGAAGCAACAGTGAAGAATCTGAATAAAACACTGAATCAAACACAGAAAACACACAGAAGCATTTCAGAAAAATTGAAGCAAAAAGAAAGGGAAAGTCTGGGTTGATAGAATGGAAAAAGACGGGCAACTAGAGAGAAGTTATTAATGAATGCCTCACAAAATTACTAAAATTTACATTTTCTTCCATTTTTCCCCATTAAGGAAGAACAAGTATTACATAAAGACGTGACTTTTTCAAATAGATCAGAAATAAGTCCGTATCCATTTTTTTCTAGTCATAATTAGCATTTCACCAACTTCTGACTCTACTGAAAGACAACATTTCTATATCTTAAAGCTTTAATACTCAATGTTATCCAGTTACTTTTAAATTAAAAATCCCTGTCTAGCCCTTATTTTATTGTGAATTTCTATTTTCACACTTGTAAGTCCTTTATAATGCTTCACCTCTTGCTGTTATCTCCAAAGTACTTTCATCAGATTATTAGAACAGTGCTGGAATTAGAGTTCTACAAATGCTAACAACAGTAAAGCTGTGATGTGGGCACCATCACTAAGTCACAGGTATATATAGCTCAGGGAGCCATGACTGTGTGTGCAAAGAGAAATAATAAAATGCAGTTTTATTATATATATTTCTGGTATGTTTTCCTACACAGTCAAGTAAAATTTTAATAGAAAAGTGTACATAATTAAACGATGTCATTTAATAGTGTACAAGGTTATTTGGTTTTATGACTCAGGGAACAGGAAGGCTCTACACAATGACTTGAATTTCTTTTCCATTAGATGAAAATGTCCTTTTTCCTTTCTCTGCATTGCTGTTTGTAATTTTTATTATCTTCCAGGGTGCTATTTTACTTTTATCAGGGGGCTAATTGTTGAAAGCTCCTTTTAAGCCAAGATAGCATACCCCCTACCTCTTGTGTGTCGAAATGATAAAAACGTTTATGTAGATTCAAGTTTTTTTGATTCCTGTAATTTGCTTGTGCAAACATTTTTAATTTCTTGCTATGTTTTCCCTTCCACTCATTATTGTGACTGCCTTTTTATGCCCTTTTACTCACCATGTTAGAAAGAAAAAAAAATTACACTGGAACAGCTTCTAAAGAAACTGCTTACAGCCTACAAGATTTACAAGACAGCAGCTAATTACAAAATAGACATATTTCTGTCATGTTTAGAGACCAGTGAGCAGAAAAACCTGATGGGATAGACTTTTATTACACTCTGTTTGTATCTGTGGTATAGATTCTATCCTGGCAGAAGTTCTTTTCCTAGTTACTGGATGCTGAAACCTCGTTTTGAAGGCTGGGAATAGAAACATCGGGGGGGG
>Ga0065711_1032702_pt1 | contig 26845 bp, 16 predicted proteins | sample Hoacrofraction12_FD_59098 | JGI IMG/M metagenome (GOLD analysis project Ga0065711, IMG submission 59098) | Hoatzin crop microbial communities from Cojedes, Venezuela - Epithelial fraction 12 v2 (version 2) | ecosystem: Host-associated > Birds > Digestive system > Esophagus > Crop | place... | reverse complement strand
AAGAACTTCTTCCCTCTGAGGGTGACGGAGCACTGGAACAGGCTGCCCAGGGAGGTTGTGGAGTCTCCTTCTCTGGAGATATTCAAGACTCACCTGGACAAGGTCTTGTGCAGCCTGCTGTATGTGACCCTGCTTCGGCAGGAGGGTTGGACTAGATGACTCACAGAGGTCCCTTCCAACCCCTACCATCTGTGATTCTGTGATTAATGAGAAGGGGTCATGTTATTGAGTACAAGAGCTTGTGAGATCTTTTCTTTTCCCATAGATAGTTTTGATTTTGCATGCACAGGTATAGAGATCTGATTCAAACATATTTCAGGGTGAATATTTAGTATGTTTTTCTTTTAGTGCGAGCAATAGGTCTCTCCTTCCCAGCTCATGAATTATGCTGCTAAAAGCATTTGTGAACTTACCGTGGGAGCTGACTTGACATACTAATTGGATTAAAAACAGAATTTGTTTCTTAGGTTATATTTAATCTGAATTAAGGAATTAATTCAGATTACAGCGTTACAATATCAGCACTGATATGGACAGGAATACATGGGGAGCATTGAAACCAGCACTATCTTTGTAAGAAATCCTCAGGAAACCATGGTTCCAAACTAATCAGAAGAAATGGATATTCTCATGAAATGTAGAAATTCCTTGAGCTGAGTTTTGGAGGGCAAATATTTGCTGTTATGCCTGTATTCTGATGACTCAGCTAAACTCTTTTTTTTATGTCTGTGATCAGGAAGTTGTTTTAATATGAAATTCTTTAAAAGTTTTCTTTTCAGCTTTTAATTTGCATGTCATCTTTCTCATTTTTGGTAATATGAAATAGAAAGACTTCAATATGTTGATAGAGGATTTACATGATATCTGGCATATAAAGGCAGATTTTGTGGATGTGAACTGGATCCTTATTTGTAAATGAAAAGTAGTGCCTCATTTTTAGGAACGTCTCACTTTTTTTTCTTGATGACTTGAAAGTATTCAAACTGATTCCACTGTGCCACTCTTCAAACTGACATATCCATTCTCTTCTGACCTCTTACATATTTATTTACGTATGTATTTTGGAAAAGCTTCAAAAAGTAGCTTTGGATTAAAGTAGATCCTGCCATTTCATACGGAAACTGACTTCAGTTGCCAGAGGAGGTTTTTATACCGAATGATGTGTTATAAATATGTAGAATGAAACCACTATATGTGAACTTGAGAACTACAGTGAGTGAAAGGAGTTTATACGACCAACAGATGAAAGGTGGAAATACACATTTACAAGTGTGAGGTGGTTATTGTTATTTTACAAAATAATCATCCCTAGCCTGTCAATCCTTTGCTTTGAGAGAAGCTTGCCAAGTAATCTCAAAATTGGGAGCTTGAAATTCATAACTGTGGGACACTAAAGTCCACAGTCTGAGTACTCAAGTTGATTTTGTGTCCTATTCCTATTTTTTCCTCTGTTTGCTTCCCATCTCTCCCCCCTGCATTCTAGAGTGGTTAATAGTTTTAGGAGTTTTCCCCCTGCTTGATAGATACCAACCTTTTCCCTCTCAATTTTCTAAATAATTATTGTGACTAGGTTAAACTTAAGATATGACTTCACGTGATGCTCAATACAGTCATGGTGCAAATGACACTGCAGCTGTCTCTGCTGCTTCTCTTGTGCTTGATCGTGAGGCCGAGGGTTGAATGTCGTTAGTTCTGTGGCCTAACGGGAAATTAGTTGGCTGAAAAGTGTTGTTAGCTTTTTTCTGGATTGACAAGACAATGTGATCTCTGGAAACAGCTTGAAAGAGGTGCTTGAGGAAAGAAAGGAGGAGGAAAACAGGCCTGCTATTCTACCAGCAGTCTTTTCTTATACTAGGTTAAACATAACATTTGCATCTGGGAAGAACAATTTCCAATCAACATTTAGGTTGGAGTTTCACATTTTTTGGAAAAATTATAATTCTGACCCATTTAAGAGATCTGTAGCCCAAAAGTTTGTCTGCATTTTCCAGCTGTAACCAAACATAATTAAAAATGTTACTTCTCCCTACAAAAATTGCTTTTCTTACACTGGAAATCTCTTATTAACTTGTCAGATTTTATATGTAATTGTATTTGGGTCTGGAAAGAGATTAAAAAAATATTTGTAGTTATGGGATAAGAGAACAATTATGAATGTAAAGTGAGGAAGACAGCAACATTTTAGAAAGGACAAAGGATATATATGTGACATAGCAATACATTTATAAGAGTGTTTTTGTTAATGCTTGCTTCCATCAGATTTTGGACCTGTCTCTTTATATTGGTAGAAGGTCATAGACTATTTAATTTTGCATCTTTTATTTACCTGAGTAATTTTGCTGATGAGTAAAGATCTGCTCAGCAAACAAGAGCTGATAGTAAAGACTGTAGAGTTACTACTAACCTTCACAAAAAACTTGCAGTCTTCCAGAAAAAGTGTTAGGTGAGATACCTATGTCTGCCATATCTGTGCTCAGAGATAAGAAAAATATTTTATGACTCAACATCTAAGTTAACCTTATGTTATTTGGCCTTGTGCTTTAGTCTGAAACCAGCACATTTCATGACTAGAAAAGTATTTGTTGAAAGAAACATGCATTTATTCAGACATAAAGGAAATGTAAAACAAGAATCTTCAGAAACATGCCAACTAATCAACTTGAAACATTAAGGCCAGGGGTCTGCCAAAACTCTTCTTCTATTTGGAAGCTCTGGGACTGATTCAGGGCTTTGAATTCCGCCTTCCTTGTTGATTCCAGATCCAGAGGTTCAGTTATGGGTGGGTTTTGGGGGGATTTTTTTCCCCCTTTACAGACAGTTTGATAGTTAGACGGGCAACAAGGCGGGTGAGGGATTTAGAGAACAAGTCTTATGAGAATTGGATGAGGGAACTGGGCCTGTTTAGTCTGCAGAAGAGGAGGCTGAGGGGAGACCTGTTGGTGTCTTCTCCCAGGTAACTAGTGATAGGATGAGAGGCAATGGCCTCAAGATGTGTCAGAGGAGGTTTAGATTGGATATTAGGAGAATTTTCTTTATGGAAGGAGTGGTCAGACATTGGAATAGGCTGCCCAGGGAGGTGGTTGAGTCACCATCCCTGGAGGCATTCAAAAAACATGTAGATGTGGCACTTCAGGACATGGTTTAGCAGGCATGGTGGTGTTGGGTGGATGGTTGGACATGATGATCTTAGAGGTCTTTTCCAACCTATGATTATATGATTCTCCTTACCAAGTCACAGCTTCAGAGCTTCCAAGGTATTGATAGTAAGTCTAATATGCTGTAGAAACAATATATTTTATTTAGGATAGTGAAAAAGAAGGACCTGAGACTTGTGAAAGGAGCCAGTCCTTTCTGTGAAAGGTCCTGTTGCAAGCAGAAAGCACCTGGGCAAACTCCACCTCCTCGGCAGTGAAAGGGAACTGTGGTTCTTTGTCACTGACTCTGCAGGCTTCTCGAAGGGTGATCCTACTCAAATGATCTTGTGTGAATCTATGGAATTATTGTGAATTCCTATGCCCGGGATTATCACTCTCTTAGGTTCTTACTAGATAATCTTCAGCATTCGGTATCAGAAGGGGAAAGGAATGAACTATGATGTTCTACTGGCAAGGAGAGAATTGGAGACAAATCTGCGTTCCTACGTATGAGTAGTTCACACTGCAGCTTCAGATATCAGAAAAGTTATGTGCATGATAATTTTAGTGTTAACATTTGGACTGAGACACCACAATATTCATTACATGGACGCTGCTGTTATGCGGTATTCCACGTAGTCTGCAAAGCCACGGCTTTGTATCGGCTGTGAAAAGTGGTATGTAATAAATCACCTTTACTTTGTTTTTCACTGTATGTTACAATGGTCAGATGGTGTCATCTATGGAGTTTGAAGAGCTGGAAAAAAGCTTGGAAAGCTCTTCTAAATCTGGAAGAAGTACAGCATTCTTGCACCCTTTTGTCATTCATGGCACAGCAGTACTCAGTATCTTTCCTATAAACCTCAATACTTTAAAGATTTGAGTATTCATAAGGGATTTTCACATTACTATTTTTGTAAATAATATATTTATGCAGCTTTTCTGAGGCATAGAATAAATTTAAAACCAGGAATAGTAAGTTTCAGTTGAGGAAAAAACTCACTTAAAAAACTTCATCAGAATCTCTCTGTGTAAAAAGTGGTTGATATACAGAACAATACAACTGAACTTACAAAATCAAAGTGAACGTAAGAATGGCCTTTTATACCTCTTACATCTCAAAATTAATTGTTTCCTTTAGTTAAAATAAAGACTGATTTGTATTTTTTGCAGCCCTAGAGGATGTGCAGTGATTAATCACTTCCTCATCCTTAAGTCTCTGTTTAGTTTTGTTCGGTTTCATTAATACAGACAGAAGAAATGGCCAGCTTGTTTCTGCTCTGTTTTTTCCTGGGCTTTCAGAGGTTTTGGTTTTGCTGATATTTTGTTCTCAACTGTAGAAAATTATACTTTTTTCATACTGGCAAAAGTGATCTTAATGCCTTACTGTGGTATATAGTAGTGGCAGTAAAATTTAACAAATAATTTCTTTTTAGAGTCAATTAGAATGTATTCCTACAAATAAAAAGGATGAGTGGTAATAATTCCCCTCATGAAAAGTCTACAGAACTCTTTTACATGTGAAAACCATTTTATAAATCCACTTTTTGATTTCAGCATAGTCCTGAAAATGTGTGTGTATGTATGTAATATATATCTAATACATATATTTTTGGCAAGCCTACTACTGCTTTTACTTAAAATATTAAAAAGTTAGACTGCTCAGAATAATGGCTGGAGGTATGCTTACACATAGCTAAAGCCAAGAGATAAAGCTGCTTCTTCTTTTAAAGAATATAGACTAGAATAAAGAGTGTTTTAAAATATAATTAATACAGTCTTTAAACTTCTCCCATCAAGGAAGCACTCCCTGCTTGGTTCATTAGGCTCCCCATCAGGCTGTATAAGAGCAAATAATCTTTTACTTCTTTCTCAGTGTTAAAGAATGTTTATTCACCTGTGCATTTTTCTAGAGGGAGTTCTCATATATATTTTGTCTATTTATTTAGAAGAAGGTGATTTAAAATTCTAAACTTAGAATTAAAAATATTTATTTTGCTTTGCATTAAAGCTTATTACTACTCATTTCCCAGCAAATAAAGATTTGTAAGATTTGTCTTTCAATTTTAATGAATTTAGCAATCATTTTTGTCTCATAATTTAGGAAAACAACACCTAATCTTTTGGTGTTAATTTCTTTTTGCTAGAATGTTTATCATTTCTGGTAAGAAAATGAATTATAGAAAATTCTCATCAGGGTTTTTCTATTAGATCATATTAATTCATTGTATTAATTTCAGAGCCCAGAGAAGTGCTAAAATATTTTTCAACAGTGATGAATCAATCCCATGCCCAAATTAAGCATATGAGATTTCCTAGGGAGGGCAATGGAATGACCTGTGTTTTTGAAGGTCAATGCAGAGTTAAATGTGTTGCTGTGTTGGAAAGGCGAGGTGGTGTTTAGCGTCTCATCAGGTAGCCATGTAAGACTTAGACACCTAGTCCAATCAGTTTGCTAAATAGACAATGGAGAATGACATTTATAGGTGATTCATATCTTCATAAAGTTTATATCTAAGGTAAAATGAAATGAATCACACTACTAAAATAGTCAGCTGTCTCTAAAATGGGAGCCTTGATGACTAGCTTAGATTACATGACTAACCTCGGGTGGTTAAAGTGAGAGTAATCCCATCCACAGTGGTTTTACATATAGGCATAATGTGACATCATTAAGACTTCTAGAAAACTGTGCTACTGAGTTCAGAGGAAGAATCAAGTCTCTGTCAAAAAGTAACGTGTGTATATAGATGACCACTGCCCTTTCAGTGAAGTTTGAAGAATGTTCTACAAAGCCGTAATGGGAAAAAGAAAATACGTAGAACAGGTCTGTATATTGGGGAAGGCTTTAAGCGGGTGGTGTAGGATGTGGTCTGGTAGTTGTAGAATTTTCAGTTTGAAGCAGATTGAATTAATTTTGAAGCAATATCTTTGGATTACGTTGCAGATGATGAAGAAATGGTGTTTGCAGATTAAATGATACATGACAAAACATTACTCGTGGGAGAGCTTGAATTTTGTGAATTAAAACAGGGATGTCAAGTCTGAAATGTGACTTTTTATGTTTTCTGGTGTTGCATATTTGCACATGATCTATTTTCTTTAACCAAAAAAACACAAAACAAATCAAAAGCAAAAACCTGACATATTTTAGTCTCCAAAGTATGGGTAACTGTAAAACAACAAAAAATAGAAAATAAAATTTGCTAACTAGTATTATATATTCGAGTTTTGTTTCTAAAGCTTTTTGTCTAGGCGGCTATGAAAAAATTGAGGTTAAATACTGATACTGTCCTGTAAAAGACATCATTAAACTTGTAAGCACGTTTGTGAAACTATACTTCATATTGAGAATTAATTAATTTTGGGCTGAATATACATTGGGTATGAAAGGTAGCTATATGAAATCCTGTAATACTGGAAATGTTAGATAGTTGTGTACCACACTGTTCTCCCACAGCAGTACAGGCACTTAGAGTAGCAGTGGAAGTGTTCAGGGCATTTTACATTTTCATAGTTGCTGATTTGTTTCCAGCTTGCTTCAGTTGAAACCCTTCTAGGGGGACAAAGGCCTACATTTTGGACCTGGATCTCAGATCTTCTGCGTTCTGTGTTGGATAGTCATTAGCAAAAACTCAGAAATTATTCAAGTAGACTCGAATCCAGATCTGCCAACTGGGTGATGAAAGAGCAGCCTGCAGAGAAGGACTTGGGGATACTGGTGGATGAAAAATTGGACGTGAGATGGCAATGTGCACTTGCAGCTCAGAAAACCAATCATATTCTGGGCTGCTTCAAAAGAAACATGGCCAGCAGGTTGAGAGAGGCAATTCTGCCTTTCTGCTCTGCTCTGCTGAGACCCCACCTGGAGTCCTGCATCCAGCGCTAGAGCCCTCAGCACTGGAAAGACATGGACCTGTTAGAGCAGGTCCACAGGAGGCCACAAAAATGATCTGAGGGACGGAACATTTCTCCTCTGAGGAGAGGCTGAGAGAGTTGGGGTTGTTCAGCCTGGAGAAGAGAAGGCTCCAGGGACACCTTATAGCAGCCTTCCAGTACCTGAAGGGGGCCTACAAGAAAGCTGGAGAGGGACTTTTCACAAGGGTGTGTGGTGATAGGACAAGGGGTAATGGCTTTAAACTGAAGGAGGGTAGATTTAGATTAGAAATAAGAAAGTAATTCTTTACGATGAGGGTGGTGAGGCACTGGAACAGGTTGCCCAGAGAAGCTGTGGCTGCCCACTCCTTGGCAGTGTTCAAGGCCAGGTTGGACGGGGCTTTGAGCAACCCGGTCTAGTGGAAGGTGTCCCTGCCCATGACAGGGGGTTGGAACTAGATGACCTCTAAAGGCCTCTTCCAACCCAAACCATTCTGTGCACTTAAACTGGTGCTTAATTGTAACTGGAGTCATTGCCCCATGGTTATTTTCCTCTAGTACAATATTTTGAAAAAGTATGAAGTCTGCTTAGTCATGTGACTTTGGTCAGCTAAACCTCATATGCATTTTGAGGCAGTTGCCTAAAGTCTAAAGAGGAGCAGAAACTGTTGTGTCCTTTTCCATAGTATTTACTGAGTGCTAAATTCCAGACAGATTTCTATTTGTGTGGAAATTGCAATCCATCTTTAGAGGAGCCTGAATGTGTAGTAAATCTACTTGTCTGAGTTTTCTATCATAGCAAGGATTAGAATTTGGAGGAACTGAAGAAGCAAAACTGCAATGACCTAACTAAATATTCTAGAATTTATTTTCAATCGTCTGCTACTCTCAGGTTGCTTATTTGTTTGAAGAAACAACATATTTTTGAGGAGAGAACTGTAAGGTTATTGAACTGCAGAACAGTTCTGAAGGAAGAGGAGTGATTCTGCAATGGAAGGAGGCTGGAGGTGAAGGAGGGAATTTTAAAAAATATGAATATGTGATCACATAAGTAAAGACTATATCAGAGTTCATAACTAAAGAAGTATCATCTAAGTTTGTGTATTCTTTTGTGTTTCGTTTTTTTAATGGGTGCAAGGCATAGATTTATGATTTTATTCAGATTTTTAAAAACAAAAATATTTAACAAATTTTGCCTTTCTTTGTCTTAGCCTTTGCCTCTGTGGTTCTAGTTCTTCGCCCCCCCTTGTGAAAGTTGCTTTCACTTGTGGAAGTTCAGTATTTCTTTGTTTTCCCCAATCTGTGTGTGTGTTTAGTACACATGCATGCTAGGGGGATTTCTGGAGAAGCAAAAATTCTCCTTCTATTTATGGTACCATACTCCACTCCACTCCAAAGCAACTGGAAGCAGCCAGCACAGAGAAGGCACTGACCTTTCATATGCCTGGGCTGGAATACATGCTGTTAATGTGTGAGGATGAGGTACATACACTTGCTGTTCACTCCTAGAAACTGCATGAAGCTTGACCATGCTCACTGAGGAAGGAATGAGTGGAGATGTCCGTTCTAAAACTAGAATTCAAATGCAAAATATCATGTCGTAACAGGCTTGGGTTTAGCTATATTTTCATACAGATAGCAGAGACATACAATGACTCTGTCTCCCAAACACATTTTAACACAAAGTATTTTCCTCTAGTTGGAATTTTTTCTGAACTAGAACTAGATAAAGAAATGTGAATTTTGTTTGAATATCCAAGTGAAATAGTAAATTTTAATATTGGTCTAGGAAATGGTAGAGAACAGACTTAAAACATCATGCCACTCGTAAGAAATGGTGCTATTCAACAAATTAATGAGTAACAGCAACAAGTGCACTCAAGTGTTATCGCTGCAGATATCCTTGATGAATACCACATGAACTCAAATCAGAATATTTGTATATATGAAATTTCATTGGAATTGCTTTTATTGTCAATTGGTTTTGGTATTGTCAAACTGGCTAAACAAAGAGGACCAAAAAAGTATCTTGTATGCTAGTAGAAAAACACACCAGGCAGGTTAGTAAGAACATAGCACTGTTATCCCAGAGAGGCAATAAGGACCTTCTCACTTGAAACATTAAAAATACACAAACTGAAAAAAATAAAAAATATTACATTTATTAAAGTTTTCTTTATTTTCAATCTAAATCTAAACAGCATTGTTACAAATGGCACACAGATTATGAGCTCTTGCATGTAAGACAAACCTGCAGGAATATATCACCATCACCTGCCTGCTTATTTTACAAACACTGCTTCGGGCAGATTTCTTAATTGCGCAGATACTATGGAAACTCGTACTGCTGGGAAATGCAGCATCTGCTGGAGGTGCCCGTCTACTCTTTATTTGCAGTTCTGTGCAAATATTTTTATCTAAGAGGCATGTTCCTGTCTCTACTTTGGGGATACGTTGGTGTCACAGTTCTGACCACACATCTTCTGGGCAGCTTAAGGAAAATCTGTGTTTCATAAAACACAGTTTTGTTCAAGGACTTCGTCAAACACTTCAGTCAATACCCTTTTTGAAAGGCAAATATGTTTAAGAAGGTTATATGTGAAAACAGCACTCTCATGTAAGTTTTTCTTCAAGGAACATCTTCCCACCGTGCAACCTCAGTATTTCAAGGTTTCAGACACCTTCTCCCACTGTGCAGTTGGCTGTTATCCAATTATTTCATAACTTGCTGTGTCTTAATTGACTAATTGAAGAGCTGACCTGTAATACCAAACTTCATTCCTTTTGTGAGAAAAATGTGTGTTCCCTCTCTCTATTATTCACATAACTTTCTGTCTTTGTGGGGAAAGACTTCCAGAAAAATTACTGTGATGTTTTACTAAACTTTTTCTGTGTCCTTCTGCAACTTACTGTTAGTCCAGCTAGTCCAGTAAGGGAGTTGTGTTCACATTACTTATGTGAATGCCAAAATCCGAAAGGAAGTTCCTTTTCTAAGGTCACTCTACAAATCCTTGTGTCGGTGACTGTATCAAAATGGCATATTTGAAAGAGTCAGCACAAATTAGGCATGCTGTTGCAAACTAAAAGATGATGTTTATTGAACAGAGTCATTGAAAATTAAAGACCAGACTGTTACATTCTTAGAAACTATTGTTTCTTACTGAAAAGAAAGGGTTTATTCATAATAAATTACTGCTTGGTATAGTCTCATGGTGGCAATATAATTCATGCGCATGTTGTGTTTTCACTTGCTTCCTATTGGAACAAATGAAATAAAATATTTTACGCAAATATCAGCTTTGTCAAAGCTCACATGGCGTGCATGCTTCATGGGAAGTTTGAAAATCCTTTCTATTAAATGTGCAGTTCAAGACACTCGGAGCTACTGGAGAGAGTCCAGCGGAGAGCTACGAGGATGGTGAGGGGACTGGAGCAGGAGGGTTGGACTAGATGATGCACAGAGGTCCCTTCCAACCCCTACCATTCTGTAGTTCTGTGAATAACTACTATCACTATTAATATTGATCAGATACTGTGACTGTTGATAAGCCTGGCTATTAATGCTTTTCTTTGAATTGTCAAAGTAAGTCAAGTAGGTCTCACAAAAAAGGGAAACCAATGTATGTTAGCTGTGTAAGTATTTTCCATGAAGGTAATAATACACAAAGGTTAAGAATGGTTGGTATTCTCCTTAATAATCACAGAATCACAGAATATTAGGAGTTGGAAGGGACCTCTGTGGGTCATCTAGTCCAACCCCCTGAAGCAGGGTCACCTAAAGCAGACTGCACAGGACCTCATCCGGGCAGGTCTTGAATATCTCTAGAGAAGGAGAATCCACAACCTCCCTGGGCAACCTGTTCCAGTGCTCCATCACCCTCAGAGGTACGAAGTTCTTCCTCATGTTCAGACGGAACTTCCTGTGCTTCACTTTGTGCCCATTGCCCCTTGTCCTGTCGCTGGGCACCACTGAATAGAGTCTGGCCCCATCCTTTAGGATGCAATGTGCAACTTGCTGGTGTCTTTCAATGAAGGAGACAACAAAAGTGTTAAAGCATAATAACTATTCATCTGATGTTATTCAAAATCCGACTTGGGTAACCTTAGATTCTTTAATAATGCTATGGGGTATTTCCTCTTCAGTGGTATCTCCAGGAGAATAATGAGAAGAGCATAGTGGGTCTGACTAAAGTCAAACGAAAGTTATCTACATCACTGGCCAGTAACAGATGCCTAGAAAATGTGTAAGAGTATAAGCATATTTTCCAAGATACAGCTTCTTTCTTCTAGATATCAGCACCTGGGAGACTTTCGAAGCCAGAGGTTGTATGTTTTCTTTTAAAATCCTCTGGATTTTTTTTTCTTTTACTAATTTCTCTTTCACTACAGTCTGATTGCTTTCTTGTTGAAAGGAGTTTGACTGTTTAGTTATGCACTAGTTGAAAATGTATCTCATTTTTTTTTTAATTTATCACCAGATGGAGAGTTATGAGTAATGAAAACAGAGGAAAGTAAAACAGAACAGAACACTTTCTCTTACCCTTGTGACGCCGTGAACCTCTCTCACTAACCCTCAGCAGTCTCTTTTGCAGGCTAGAAAATTTGAGTATGTTTAGTGTCTGTGTACGGAAGCAATTTCGTACCTTCAATCATCCTTGTAGTTCTTATCTACATCTTTTCTGACAAGATTGTGGGGTTGAACTTGTATGCAGAACTCAGACTAGACAATAAGCATATGTAGGGCTTAATGACACTTTCTGTTTGTTTCCTCTAATTTTAAAAATTTTAAACATCCTTTTCATTTTTTGATTCTTACAGTTCTATGAACACATTACTTCAACACTCCAGCTCCTCCGTGATAGTTCTCTCGAGTCCTAATATGTAGCTGAGAGCACATTGCTGTGTGTGCAGAATTGGGCTTTGCTTGGGCACTGCATTACTGTACATGTGTCAACATGGAATTTCTCAGTATCACAAAGTCTTTCTGCAGCTCTTCACGTAGTCTGTCTGTAAAGCAAAGCCAGTGAAATGGCAACTGAAATTCAATATCCATCATCGCATCCATCATGGAACTAAACGGCCAAAGAATCTGGAAAAAAGTTTAACAAATACAGTAGACAGACCTTTTCCTTGCACTTTCTTTGATTGCTAATTACATATGCAGATTTTTTGCCTTAGAAGCATAGAAATATCAAAGTAATTAATAGAGTATCATTAGGGAGATCAGATTCAAGAGTAAATAATAAAATGCCTTTACCAAAGAAGTATTTGAAAATTGAGGGAAGGAGGGGAGAACTGGAGGAAGAAGGGGGGGAAGAAACGTGGATGGTAGAAACGGTGTACGTGTTGCAAATTCAACTAATGTTACAGTTGATCTGATGTGATGTAGCTAGTGAAGACACGCTGGCTTCTGTCAGCTGAGAAGCTGCAAAGCATGACACAGACAGCTGGCTTGAAGAGGGCAATGCTGAGATAAATCAAGATATTTAATAATGTGCTTGTTTTGTTGATGGCATTTTCTTTTAGAAATGGCACCAAGAAATTTAGGAAGTGGGGCGGTGGGTGTCTTGTGTTCTCCAAGTGCTGTGATTGTAACATAACTGTACATTTATACGTGACCTTTGTTCTTTTCCCCAGCTCTAGTTGTTTTAATAGCTTACATAATTAACACTTTATACATACAAACAGGGAAAAATACCTGTTCTATCAAATGGTAAGAATCACAAACAATATTTGCTTAAATTTTTAATTATTTTATTTATAATAAATGTGGTGATTCACCACCAAATAGTCATTATAAACTGCAGAATGCAGCTTTATTTTCAAGGTACGCTAATACTTCAGTTTTTTCTGTGGCATTATAAGGCCATTGTTTGTATGGACTGGATGACTCCAGCTGACAGCCATACTGTGAATTATGCGGCTTCTTCAAGTACAGGTTACAGTGACACAAAGAAGACATAATAGTTACCGTGTTATAGCTGAAGCATGAAATGGCATTTGGCTGTCTGTCCAGCAAGCCACTGTGGAAAATTTAATTTTACAGTTTCTGCCAGAAGAGCCATATCTTCAGTGTTTTTCATATACATATGATCACGTTCCTCCCTGAATAAGGAAAGTTGTAGATAGCAGGGTAAACTGGGAGTCAGGTGTGCTAAGGGCATGACAGAGGTAAGTGCTTTGAGAATTTCAGGAGCAAATTATGCAGCTGTAGTCTAACTAGTGCAATGTGGATTGAATTAATAATTGATAGTTGATTGTATAAACAGTGTGGAGTTGGCAAGGAGTTTTACTCTTAGGGACAAGAATAATTTTAAACTAGTTAAAGATTGTTTTGTAGTAACTGCTAATTGACTAGTCACCTCAACTAAAATAAACACTTTGTTTTCAAATTACTGCTGTTCTTTGTCTTTTTAGGTTTTGCAACAAATGTGCCTGTCAGATGAGATGTAAGACAGCAAGACATAATGCAGTCTGATGTAACATGAGTGAAAGCTAACATTTTGCAGTCGTATCCTGCTCTTATTGATGGCCGTGGGCAGTCTCCTAAAGGCATGTCCACTTCTATTGAGCCATGCCAATCGTTTCCCTCTCAGATTTTGTCTCCTTCTGGACGCAAGCCAGATGTGTAATGAATCTGAGCCTCTTCATACGGAGTCGATCCTTCTCTTACTGAAGTCTGTAGAATCCTTGTCATTGACTTCAATGAGAGTGTGATCGCACTCCTGGATGCTTCAATAGTCAGATACATTGTGGTATTGGTCACAAAGGCGAAGATGTCAGAATCAACCCCTTGCACTACCCATCACCCCCATACCTCAACTATTTTAATTAAAGTTAGATCCCTTGATTATCACAAATATCAAATCTTTTATTTTAGGCCTAGAGAAAAGAACAGGCAATGTTCTATTTGTACCTTTCCCAGAAAATTGTTGGCATTAGAATACTCACGGAGCAACAGCCATAAGTGTATCTCCTGTTAGTGGTAAATTAAAAATAACCTAGAGAAACCCATCTCCATGTCGTTTCATGGAAGCAGTGACTACGAACATCAGAATAGCTCGCAGGTCTGAGGGCAGTTCTGTACCACAGCCCTGGCACTGACACGGCAGATCAGCCTACGATTCCCCTACCCTGGCACAACCAGCGTTAGCAGTGCCAACATGAATAACATCTACTTGCTATGCTGCTTCTGGCTCTCCGTCTCCTGTCAGTCACAAGGGCTCCTGAGGATGTCAGTCATGTAGATGGCTTTTGCTTTTGTACAGTATTTCATGTAAAATGAAAATAACGGGGTATTGCTTGTAATATTCCCACAAAGGGTGGATCTCTTCTACCTATTTCACATGTGCTTTAATCAAGGATTAAAAATCCCTTTGAGCAATCGAGTTCAGAACTAGTCCCTGAGATAGCGCTTGTGTGTTACTACGTAGAGGCAGTATGTGAGGGTGCAGACCAGATGAAAAGGCCTGAATGAGCACAAGTTCAGTTTCTGCAATGTCATGCACTTCACCTCACGTAAATAGTTGAATATTTGGGTGATTTTTTCAATCTAGTACTTCAAAACAGTATCCACCATAGTTCTAAAAGAAATAATTATGTAGTATAGACAAACCAGGTCTGGGAAGTATGGTATCTCATCAAGTGTCACACTGTTAGGAGAAATAATTTCTTTAAGTATGTAATATCATAAATATCCTCTTGTATGTTTTACATTTCCAGTTTCATCTAAGTTTCTTAATTTATTTTAATTCAATTCATGGTATAAACTTTTATTTCTATAAACAATCTGAGTCACGTGCATGGGCTGAATGTGTTTAGTAGATACCTATACTATATACACTGTTTAGAAAGTACTATTCTAATCAGCTGTACCTGAAAGCAAATGTTAATTGCATTTTTGTAACAGTTCACAATGTTACTTGCCATTATTTGTAAATCTAAGTAATTTCTTGAGATACGCATAGTGGAAAACAAAAAACTGAAGCGTTGTATATAGTATGAGAGAAATAAAACTTGATCTTATGTAGATACAGAAAAATATCTTCTTCTTTAGTCATTTACGCCACTATGAACTAGGGGCAGCAGATCACACTGGCAGCATTTTGGTATCCATTTGAATTGGTTTAGATGAGGCCAAAGGATTTGGAACAATTCTGAATCACACCTATAGTTACTCATGAAACTGGGTTTGTTATTAATGCTGCAAGATGATGGTTAGCTGCTCTGTTCTGAATATTGCTGTGCATAAATGTCTGCTACTGACATCATGACTCAGGCACAGAAGCTGCATCATCCCATTGCCCTATTAAAATCAGTAATTATTTAATACTGTGCAAGCATTTCAGTAAGATACAAAACATAAGGTACTAAATTTCCTGTGGTTAAGATTATTATAACATATCATTTCAGTTCCAGTCATGAATGTCTCAGGCAGCTGTACTTTGAATTTATAATCTCCAGGGAGTAAGGGTCTGCCGCGTAATCCCCACCCTGGTAATGTTAATGAATGTCATAGGCTGTCTGTTTTGTCTGTGTATAAATGTATATTAACATAAAAAGTGCAATTAAATTTGTGGTTTACACATGCACGTGTTGTCATGCTACCTGTATTTTGATTATATTTAACTTTGCTAATGCTGTAAGATTTTTTTGCTGTGTTCTATTGTTAATTTTTCATAGGAGAATTCTTTGTCCTTCTACTTGCATTGCATAGGATAATACTGCCCATATTCTGATTTACATAAAATACAAATCCAAATAAAAAGCATAATCATGTACATGGAAATAATATACCTGTCAACAGGAATGTTTCATGATTTCTTGTAGAATATCCATAAAATATCATTTTTTGAATGTGAAAGCTAAAATTCTTCCTGCAAAATGCACTTGTATTAACAAAGGTGATTGTTTTAACACCAGAATCTAGTATAATGTCATCTAATCTTTTTAAATTAAATTCTAAAAATAACTCTTCCATCTTTGAAAATGAAACTTCTCTAATGACTGTTGAAACATTTGTTGCCACTCATTCTCTTTCTTCAAGTTATGACTTAGCAATCTAATTTGGAAGATAGCATTTGTCCTTCTCAGTTGATGTCAGTTGACTCTACACTGGTAATTAAAGGGCAGTGAACTAAAAGGTTCTGTTTAAAATGCAGAGGAAGCATGAATTAAAGTAGCAGAGATTAACAAATTTGAAACCTTTTCTGGACTGATTCTGTGGTCACACACAGACAAAAAGTACTGAAAAGCCTGCTGGGTAACAGAAGTTATGCACAGAGTGATAACTGTCAGGGAAGAAAAGGTAGTTAAAGTAGACAGAGCTCATGGAGCAGGTACAATGAGACAAATGGATTTTTCCCAGTTTTCGGAACTGGGCTTTTTGACAACATGCTCTTTTAGTATATAAAACCAAACTGTTTGAACTGTGTTACACTTCTCAGCCTCATGATGCCTACATCTAGTGACAAATATGGTAATAAAAATACCATGTTGTAAGACCCTGATATATGAGCAAGGCTGTCAGTGAAGTGGTCTGGGAGAGTGGCATCAATAAAAAATGAAAGTTAAAGGGACAATACTGAAGTGATCAGATTTGGTACAGACAGTTATCTTGTACGTTGCAGGAATCTGGCAGAAGGGAAAAGTCCTCTTCTCAGAGTAGCTTGCCTACAGTTGAGTTGCTCCTATTTTAGAGAAGTGCAGAAGAGAATTTGTATAATTGTCTCAGTATTTCACAGACAATGAAATCAGCACTTTCTTTTTATTTACCTGAGCTATACCATACTCTCTTATTCTACCAGCTGTTGCTAAGCAACTGTAACAGTAATAGTGGTGTTTACCTAAAGCCTCAATTTATTTTACTTTATTTTAGAAAAGTAAACAAATAAAATCCACCATGTCCTAAGTGATCTCCATCTGCAGAATGAGTTTGCATCTATGAATAGTCTTCTTTTAAAGGGCACTAAATCTGTTTTTAGCTCAGCATTTTACAATATAGGATCTTTCCCTCTGTAAAAGAACTTTTTTCAACACCACCTCCTACATATTTCAAATCTGGTATACAACTTACATTGTTTTCCTCTCTTTTTAATGCATTTTCTTTCATTTTGATGAATGTTAAAAACAATTGGAGTAAATACAAAGGAAGAACAAAGAGAATTTGGAGAACTTTACTGGGCTAAAATCATTACTTTTGAATGAAAAAGGATAAAACAACTTCATATAATCTAGTTTCTTTTAACTAAGAACTTACTGCTTTGTTAGAAGGAAGGACTGTCAAGCTGTAGCCTGGAGAGACCAATTATGGTATTTTTATTTTTTTCTCTACTAGCCAGTGGCACTGAATTGATGGTGTTGTAGGCTGGATTTGTAAAAAGCATTGAAAGCCCTTTAAAAAAAAAATGTTTTCCTGCAGAGAAACATATTTTGCTGCATTTTATTTCCCCATTAACTTGTGTGAATACTGATTTATTGGTCTTTTCGGACATTCCGGTATTGAAAAGGGAACATGAAAGATCTTTTTCTCAATTTTTAATGGCAATGTAATCCAGCTGATGTATAATATGTGTTTGAGTATTGAGAACTTCATTAAAATAAAGAAAAAAACTTCCACGTACCAGCAATTAAGATGTCTTGCTCTGGTACATAGCAAAGCTACCATTATGGCAGAATTTGTTTCAGAACTTCTTGCTGAATAGTAATGTTAATCTTTAGCCTTCAGGATGATTTAATTTCAGTTGGGTGCTGCATAAAGGCTTAAATATACGTAGGAAATTACGCAGAAAGCTATTGCCTGACTCAGAGTAGTAATCTCAGACTTTAAAAACACTAGCTTTTCTGTTTCATCAACACAATCAATGAATATATATCCTGCGGCTGGAAGCAAGGTCTGAATTTAAAAAGTTTTATAGACTGATGTAGTTGCAGTCACTTTGCGAATGTCTGCATCAGAATTTAAGGTTATTGCATGCATTCTAGCGTTTACCAACCATTCATCTTATGTGAGACGGACCTAATGAAGGTCCTTGACTGGTCACAGACAAAAATTGCAGGGTTTGAAGGGATCTGGATTTAAAGGAAATCAATCTAAATTTTGCAATTGAGCTGCCATTTTTTCTCTATTTTTAGCTGCCAAACTCCAGAATATTTAACGATTCAGAGGCAATTGATGGTGTTAGGAAAGGTTGAATGTGGCAGCCAACATAGGTGAGGCTGCTCCACCTCCATGCCCCAGATGCAGTCAGGGGCAAGGCTAAGCAGCTTTTCGTAGTAGGCAGATGCACACAGAGCACACGTATAAACTCCATACATATGTATACATATGGCCAGCGATGTAGACTAAGAGGTGGACATGCTCAGCACTCACATGAACTCAGTCAGCAGCAGTGGCCTCGAACTGTTCCCTTCTCTGGCTGAGCAGGATGGAGGTCCATCCACACACACACACACAGAGCTGACCGGGACTCCCTTGGTCCCCAGTAGACACCCCCCACAGTCTCATCCTTGGAGAAACCCCCCCAGCTCCCTGTCCATGTCACCTGTCCACCACCTCATCCTGCCAGACCCTCGCCAGCGCTTGCACACCCGCTCAAACACCCGTGCTGACTCCCGGTGCTGCACTGCAGCCCAGCAGGCTCTGGCCCTGGTCCCGCCTGGGGCTGGCACTTGGTGTCACTCGCTGGGGTCTCCCCGGACACCGGCACACAGGCATACGCACCTTCTGGCCCATGGTCTGGTCCAGCTGCTGGCACCCCAACCCACACTCGCCCCAGGCTGGCACCACCCGCCCATGGACCCCTGTGACCAGTCTGGGGACAAGGCCAGACAGGCTGCTATTTACATGCGACCAGCTCTGTTTGTCCCCTTGCTTCTCTGTTTTACCACAGTTGGTCCTCCCCAAATCATCTAAATCCATCCCCTTCCCCACCTCTGGTTCCTTCTGTAAACATCACATAATAGTTCTTGTGCAGTCTCAAAACACCCTTCCCTGTCATCCCATAGCATGTCCCACACCTCAGGCAGCAGCCCCCCAAGTCCAAAAGTGGATCTACAGCTGCTCCTCTTAGACCATCATGGTGGGTGTCATACCTGGACGGTGAGGCTGAAGCTTTCCTGGGACAGCCCTGGGAGGCCCTGTACAAGGGCGTCCCTTCCTCTGAGTCCTTACTTTGGGTTCCCACCAGCCCTAGGGTCTCCTGTTCTCCTCCAGGCACATAGAGATGGGCCCGCAATGGGCTGATGGCTCCTGGGGTGGGCCTGGGAGGAGCGGGGGCAGGGTGATGCTTGGATTTCACCATCTGCCGTTGTCCCTCTCTGTGCTCCTTTGTGGTGCACAGAGGAACTTTTTATCATATAACCTAACAGGTCATTGTTAATTATTTCAGATCAAATAAGTTTAAACAATTTCTCACTAATTCTCTTGAAATGTAGTGTTGAAGCTTTGCGGCACCGGCTCTCCCTGATGTTGAAGGGAGATGGTGGACACAGCGAGCAGACGCTGACAGGTGCAGGTTGTGAGACCTTTCTGTTGTCGCTGCCCGCCGGGGTGTGCTTCAGTTATGCCAGCAAAGACAGTGGTTTGCAATTGTGAATTAATCTTCAGTAATACCGAAATTAAAAGAGACTTGGTACTTTCTGAATTGGTTAATTCCTTGGGAAGTGCTGTTTAATGGTGTTGTGAGGTTTACTTAGTAGCTGATTATTAAAGGACGCTTGAGGTGGTCAGGCATTGGAATAGGCTGCCTAGGGAGGTGATTGAGTCCTCAACCCTGGAGGTGTTTAAAAAACGTATAGATGTGGCACTTGGGGATACGGTGTAGTAGGAATGGTGGTGCTGGGTGGGTGGTTGGACTTGATGATCTTAGAGGTCTTTTCCAACCTATGATTCCATGATTCTAAGTAGCCAAATGCTGTTTAAAATAGTCCTCAGAAAATAGTGCTTTCTCTGGCCATCTGACATTTCTGTTCTTGATTAAAGTTAATTTAGGAAATAACAGTTTTATTGGGTAGTAACATTGTCAGAAGGTGGCTTTGGGCTATACTGATGAGGAAGAAGCGATAAAGGCCTGGAGCAGAGCACGGCCAGTCAGTGGCAGGGGCTGGCGTGGGCCCGCAGGCCTCAGTGGAGGCGGGAAGCGCCACGAGCTTACAGGGGACATCAACGAAGGAGAAAATATGAAGGTAGCATATGAAAACACAAAAGAAAAGAAAAAGGGGTGGTTGCAACATGGTGTGCAACTACCTGTCTATGTCTTGCAGCTATCTACTGCTCCGCCGTCTCAGCTGGTGGCGGCAGCCGTTTAAATCTGTAATTACATGTTGTAGTTGTAGTGCAAGAGGAAATCTTTTTTGTTTTACATATGCATAACACGTCTGCCCTATCAGGAACATTTGTTTTTTACCTTCCTTGTTAAAAGTCGTATTTGCAAAACTGTTGCTGTCATGAGCTTTGCTGCTTAAAGTCGTTGAAGTTGTGGCTAATACTTACTGCAGTCCCAAAGTTTCCGCAAGTGTGCGTGTACATGAGTTAGAGGAGTCATAATTGCCAACGTGAGGTGCTCTGGGGACACGAGACGTGTGCGTTTGCATTTTCTGTGCAGGAGAGAGATTTTAAAACCATTGACTCCTATAATTAAAGCCTCACAAATACGGATAAAAGAGAGATGATGGAGTCAAGGATTCATCCTGCTATATATGCAAAGAAAGTGATTAATGCTGCTCTGTGCAGACTGTGAGAGGGAGCTAATCCCAAGGCAAGGTGGGTGAAGGCATGTGTATCAGTGAGATCTCAGTAAGATAGAGGGGCTGCTGGGTCCTCTCCGAAGGCTTTCCTGGAAATAAAACATTACTGTCCAAGACTGTTGCAGGTCCACACTGTAAAACTAAAAATTATTCCTCATTTGAACACAGCTGGAGCAAGTAGCCTGCAAGAGAGCCTTGCTGGGTCAATAGATATTCAAAATATAAAGGGAAGATTAACGAAGACAGAAAAAATATGTATGTTTTTTAATTCCCATGCCTGAACTGTTCTCTGTGGAAAATTCCTCAATGCATCTGTTTAAAGTTGAATAATTGGTAGAAAGGGTTACAGTACAAGCAGACAAAAGCAGTAGCGTCACAAGCACCATGTGTTATCCAGAGTTTAAAAGACAATCAAGGAAAAAATTGCTGCACTGCTAATGTAATCCCCAGCTTCAATTCACCTGAGATGCCCATATTTAAAAGGGACCAAGGGGAGTTAAGGAACTAAAAGTTGGAACACCTGAAAATTGTGTTAGGAAACTGTGTTAAAGAAAATAGTCGATTGACACATGGTAAAAATATGATACACGGAAGAAGAATCAAGGCTTTATTTTAGAATTATATACTTTTCAAACCAACTGGAGTTCTCTGAATAAGTCAGCCTGAACGTGGATAAAGGTGATCAGAGTTCCAAAAGATATCAAAAAAGGCTCCCCAGAAAAGACTATAAAGGAAACAAATCAGGCAAGGCATAAGAATGTCTGTTCATTGCTAAAATGTTGGCTAGAAGACATGCTTCAGGGACAGGAGAAAATGGCCAGTTTTTACAATGGAGGGAGTCACCCTGGCACCCCAGAGAGATCCGTGCTGACATCTGTGTTGTTCAGCACACTCATAATAATCTGCAAACGGGGGTAAACAGTGAAGTGACTGTGATGTTAGGAAGTTAGGAGTTAGTGAAGATGGGGACCAATTGTGAAGAATTACAAAAAAGGCCTTACGTGACCAAACAAGGCGGTGTTGAAGTAGTTGATGAAATTCAGAGTAGATGAGCGTAGTGTGATGCACATAAACTGTAAGAAATCTACAGGGGAAAAAAATTATAATAAATCCTAATTTTCCACGTAAAATGACAGGCTCTAGCCTCACTGTAATTCTGGAGGAAAGGAAATTTGGTTATAGTACATAGTCATATAAAAACGTCAGGCTAATTCTTACTTTAGCAAAAGAACAGATCAAATTATAAGGAGAACAGAAAAGGGATTATAAATATCACTATGTAAATGATGTGTATACATTTTCAATATTACAAGAAGTTCTTGTATCCCTGTCTCCTGAACAGTATAACAAAGCTGCAAAAGTTTCAGAGAAAGGTGATAAAATGGCTTTAGTACAAAGAACATCTATATAAAGTAGAACTTTTGATCTTGGACAAAAAAAAAGAAGCTGGGACATGGTAAAGGTCAATCAGATGGTAAGTGGCATAGAAAGCATCAATAAGAATCAGCTGTATGTTCGCTTTTCATATAAAAACTTAGTGGGGCATCAAATGAACCTAACAGATGGTAGCTACCGAACAAACACAAAGAAGGGTTTTTCATGTTTTAGGATTCCCTCTGCAATACATTAAAGATCCTAGACGTTAGTATAGACTCAGAGGATGACTGGACGAGTTAATGGAAATCTATCAAGGGCTGTTAAACAGAAAGACAAGGCAAGTCAAAAGTGTTCATTTTAAGAAATACCTGAGATGCAGATCTTGGAGGGGAGGGGAGTTTTCTCGCGAAGTCCTTCCTAGGTACCTCCTTTGGCTTGCTGCTGGAGAAAAGATACTGAGCTGATTGAGCCTCTGATCTGGCTGAGCGCAGCTGTTCTTATTTACTTATTAAACTTACTAATAAAACTGTAACTCAGGATCTACTTTGAAGGATGAGGGAGACACGATCTTGCTAGACATCTCTTCTCAGCCTTACTACTAGTTTCTGCGTTCCTCTGTAGCTGCAGGATGCAAGATTCTATTCACAGTCACAACAACTGTGACTTCATTTTCATTATCATGATTGTTCAAAATAGTATTATTGACTTTCCTATAGTTAGTTTTGGTGCATTTTATAGTTTGCTTGTTCAAAATACATATGTGTTGCAAAAATTGCTTTCTATGTAAATATATTTATGCATATACATATACATCTGTGTATATATATATAAATATATCAGGCTTCCACAGAATAATTTATGAAGTGTGAGAAGAGGTTGTCATTTTGCTTGTTTCTTGTAGAAAGCATTTGAAACTTGAAAAAAAAAATTAAATGAATCTGTACTTTGCTCATTGTAGTTGTAATTTTTAGATACTGGTAAATGGGTGTGTAGGGGTGCGTGTGTGTGTAGGTGCGTGTGTGTGTAGGTGCGTGTGTTTGTAGGGGTGTGTGTGTGTGTAGGGGTGTGTAGGTGTGTAAGTGTAGGTGTGTAGATGTAGGTGTGTGTGTGATAAAAATAGTCATGGTAAATATAAAAGCCCAGGAAAACAAAAGTCCAATTTTTAGAAAATATTTTGTAAGTTTGCATCTTGTGAGGTTTATTCAAAATCTTATGGCAAAGCATTTCTTAAATTCTACTGATTTTAGTGATCCTACCACCCATTTGACCTCAGCGTTTAAGGCAAAATTGCAGTATTTTAAGTTTTCTTGGTGAGCTCTCACTTAGGGGTCACAACTGAGAAATGTTGAGCCTGAGCAGGTGCAAAGCTTTCTAATATAAAATAAGGCTGAAATCAGTGTAAATAATTTTCAACTACAAGTCAAGAGCATCAGTTTTCTTAAATTACACTTTTTATATCATACAGTTAAAACAGCTGCCCTGAAATATCTTCTTACAGACAACATAACATATGACAGAAAATTAATGCTAACAGCATAGTTTATGTTCATATAAACAACAATGTCGTGTCATACTGATATAATTTTGGCAGTCTAATACACCTTTAATATAAAAACAATTCCATGTACTGATATTGTACTCAATCAATCACTGCATGTCTCATGAAAAATGGCAACATTTGTTTTTTCATTTGACACAAGGGCCAGAGCAAAAGTGAATTGTGTGTGTAGGTCTTCTTTTTAGGGTGTATTCAGTCGTATTCAGTCCACATTCTCTTCTGTGCTTACATTCAGCCCAGCAGAACTACTTAAACTCTGTATATATTAATATTCTTTTACTATTTTCTTGTCAGTATCTTCAATTTGTTTACTTTGTTGACACTTTCTGCTATTAAGGCACTCATAGGAAACAAAATATTCTTAATTAATCTTATCATTGTCCTCTTACTGGTCTGTGGTGTCTCTGAAGTCAGAAACTGCATTTTTTGTGGGATATTGTGTTGCCAGCTCCTATCTGATGTGCTGCCACCTGTCACCCAGAAGTCTTTTCACTCCTGCTCTCCAAGTATATTCTCCTACTGAATCTCTTAAGTGATTTGATGCTGAATTTATTCCTTGGCAGAGGTGTAACATTTGACAGTTCTGAAGGTTTTAGACTTGCATGTATTGGCAAAACAAGTAGTATACAGATAGAAGCTGATCCTTTTTTTCCTGATACTGGTCTGTCATCATGCTTCATGTCTTAACTGTGTGGGGATATACCTAGAAGGATGTCAGTCTTCTGGGCCTGCGCAGCTCTTAAAGTCTGTTGGAGTATAGCTTAGTTCAGAAGAAATATCCTCTTTGCAGTTGTCAGCGTGCAGCAAGGAGATTGCTAGGAGTTAACCATGTATTAAATTTCTTCTAGGATTTTTATTGGGGTTTTTACTGAATACTAAGTAAATAAGTATGTATTTATATATATACATATAAAATTAAGAGTAAACCTAAACAGCATTTCACAATAATCATTTTGCTTTATGGTTCTCCTTTGCCTCGTATTTCCTGGGTACAAAGTGAATAGGCAACATATTTATGAATAGTTTCAGAACTGGAGAGATATATATACAGGAGAGCAAAAGCAAACTGAAGAAATAAAGGGCTATGGGTGGTGAGAAATGTTTAAGTTAAACAGGGGTAAAGTGTTGGCTGCCTTGTTTATCATTAGAGTTTGTTTATTTTCTAAGAGAGTAATGCACAATAACTTGAAATGCCTTTTGGAATAAAACTGGGAGCAACTGACAGTGGCAAAAAATTCTGTGAGCAGTTAATAAGTGCCTCTGTTAGGAGGCTGCTGGGCTATGGCCATTTTGGGAGTGGGAGGGGTCACTTACTACCCCAGCAATATTCAGTTTTACCTTAAGCCAGCTGTAGGGTTCCCTAAGAGACTGGGGAGGTAATTTGTTTGTCTCCCAGGAAGTCAGAAATGTAGTTAACGTACTGCGTTTACATACACAATTACATATGGTATATTATGTTCTTTATACACCAGAATTACAAATTTCTGCTCCTAAAGGGCAGTTCTGCCTTTGGTAGATTTTAGATGAGTTGCTAATTTGCACTTAATAGCTCTCGTCTTTCAAAGCAACCCTTTCGCACTGAGTGGTAGGAAAGCTGCTGTGCAGCACGGCTTGCAGGGGGTGCTTGACTTACACAAACCAATTTCTGGATATCGGTGACATGAAGTAGCTCGTTAGAGTATTAGGGTGGTGGGCTGTCACTGTAATTTTCCTTTTCTGTTATCAGAACATCATTTCCGTAATAATTAAATTATTTTAAATTGCTTGTGACACTTGTATGACATTTCCTCTCTGGTTGTAGGAAGAGGAATACAATGCAAAGCATCTGGAAGGATGCTGACAAGTTACAGCGAACAGTGCATAGCTGAAACTTGTGCTAAGTTCGTAGTGTAATAGGTTCCTTCTTCAGGAATGTTTAATCATACTAATGTTTTATTAAATTAACATGAATCAATTGGTAGATATACAAGAGAAGATTTTTACTTTAAAGGCCTGCTGAATCCCCACAGCCTTTTTATCTTTTCGTTAGAGATTTTGTTATATTTGAAATTTAGTAGAAAATGATTACTTATTAGTTCTTTAGTTTTAGCAGCAAATCCCATTTATTAAATCGATTTTATTAAGATTTAGAAACCTCCCACAAGCATTTGACGGCACTGCTCTGAAAGGCTCAGTCTCAGAGACCTACTGCTGTGAAGTTAAAATTGCAGCCTGAAATACTTTTCTGGTTTAGGTATAACAATAAAATGTTGGGATTATACTTGTTCTGAAGTGCTTAAAATGCATGTAAAAATCCAAGCATTACAGTGCACAGAATGTCCTTAAACTTTTCTCTGTTCAAATATTTCATTAATGCTTCTCTCCAGCTCTGAGCCAGTATGACTGTTGTGTGTGGGATTAACAAAATCAAGTAGGAAATTAGCAAGAGTGTGCACTGTCAGTCAAGGTTTCTTGCTGAGGACTTCCCGTTAATGAGCTACCACACCCTCACAAGGTCTGTAGGATGTACAAACCAGACATAAATGCCTACTGAGTAAATCCTTAGTGTTAATTTTTAAGAATCCTTAAAAAAAAAAAAAATTAACATTTGCCTGATCACAATACACATGGCACTAAAAATGTTATACCAGAGAGATTTTGCTGTGTTCTCAAAGTATAAAAGTCTTCATGTTGGTTGCAACAAAATGTGTAATAAGTGTGTGTCTACATTTTGCTCTCTCTGTTGAAAGGGTGTTTCAGAACAGCAGAAATACATTTTGCTCTCTCTGTTGAAAGGGTGTTTCAGAACAGCAGAAACTCTAATACTTTAGTATTTATATAAAAACTTTATAAATGACATTCACCAAAAAGCCCGGAACACTCTCTGGCATTAAAGCTGTCAGTCTGTTGAGTATATGGCATTAAGGCTAATGCTTGAATATCACATTTGGATAAATAAGTCATACACTGTTAATGCTACATAACAGAATCACAGAATCACAGAATCACAGAATAGTAGGGGTTGGAAGGGACCTCTGTGGGTCATCTAGTCCAACCCCCCCACCGAAGCAGGGTCACCTACAGCAGGCTGCACAGGACCCCGTCCAGGTGGGTCTTGAATATCTCCAGAGAAGGAGACTCCACAACCTCCCTGGGCAGCCTGTTCCAGTGCTCC
>Ga0065711_1003678_pt1 | contig 26845 bp, 20 predicted proteins | sample Hoacrofraction12_FD_59098 | JGI IMG/M metagenome (GOLD analysis project Ga0065711, IMG submission 59098) | Hoatzin crop microbial communities from Cojedes, Venezuela - Epithelial fraction 12 v2 (version 2) | ecosystem: Host-associated > Birds > Digestive system > Esophagus > Crop | place... | reverse complement strand
AAGGCTGAGGGAGCTGGGCTTGTTCAGCCTGAAGAAGAGAAGGCTGAGAGGGGACCTCATAAATGCTTATAAATATCTGAAGGGTGGGTGTCAGGAGGATGGGGCCAGACTCTTTTCAGTGGTGCCCAGCAACAGGACAAGGGGCAATGGGCACAAACTGAAGCAGCGGAAGTTCCAGCTCAACATGAGGAAGAACTTCTTCCCTCTGAGGGTGACGGAGCCCTGGAACAGGCTGTCCAGGGAGGTTGTGGAGTCTCCTTCTCTGGAGATATTCAAGACCCTGCTTGGACAAGGTCCTGTGCAGCCTGCTGTAGGTGACCCTGCTTGGGCAGTGGGGTTGGACTGGATGACCCACAGAGGTCCCTTCCAACCCCGACCATTCTGTGATTCTGTGATTCTGTAAATTAAGTATAAAAAAAAAAATGGACTCATGCAGAAGATCAACTCCTTCCAAGTCACCTGTACTAACTTTTTCAGTGGAAAAACTTACATCAGCACTGGTAAAAGATGCCACTTGACTGTACTCGCTGCCTTTACTTGTACCTTGGACTTACAAAAGTGAACGGGAGACCTGTGGATCAGTTGGGTATAGTACAAGAGTTCCGAGAAGGCACCTATGTGGAGTGGTCCCGCACAGTGTACATTTAAAATGGAGATTAATCAGTGGGCCTTTGTCATTTCCTTTGCTAAAACTGCAGTTTTCTGTAGATAAGATGTAATTTCTTGTGTTTTGCAGAATATTGCTTAATTTGTTTATTCCTGTGGCAAAGTCAGGACAAATAGTTCATTTGAGAGATTACCTGTTGGTGTAAAAAACCCAGAACATTAACTACCTTTCCACAAATGAACACCAATCCTATTAATCATTCCAGCTCACTCTTTCCTAGTCTCTGGAGATTATAATATCTTCTAGTCAATCACTCGGATGAAGAAAGTTGTACGCAACTGCAGCAGTGTAGTTGTAGTCGATCCTTGTATTGCTGTGTGCCCTGAACACCCAGTGGCTTTGGTGGGAGTTTGGGCTGTGGAAGGAATGCTGGATCAGGACCTGGATGACAGTCAGGAATCTGTGGAGGACAGTAAATAACATATATGTGGTTGCTGTTACAGAGCTGTAGTAAATTTCCAGCTCTCTGCAGACATTGTTTCCTCCTCCTCACTCTCCCAGTTGTTTACCTAAATAATCTCCTACAGAAAGGAGGCCGTATGGGCGCCACGCAGCTTGGCTTGCTTTCGTTTCAGTCCATATCTCATTAATGTTGTAACAGTGTCAAACTTTTAGCTTGATTAACAGCCAAGGAGATTCTGTTTTTCATTCTTTTCCAGTGTCTTGGGGTTTACTGGCCTTTTTTCTTTAATGTGAGATATTAGTACTTTGATGGAGGTTGTGTATTTATTTTAAATAAAGCTAGTCTGGATCAGTTTACGCTTCTGATGTCAGATAGGGAGCTCGCATTTGCCTCTTTCCTTGTCTCCTTGTTTCATCTCTGCTTTGCTCATTCTTCCCCCCATTTTGCATATGAACTTTTCAGTTATCAAAGCCGCCCGTCAGAAGCCTGTACGTGAAAAGGAAGCATCTCTGGCATTTGAGTAGGTAACGTGAGTTTACCTGAGAAGTGCCAGTCACTGGCATCCTAGTGAGCTCAGCTGGAGGCAAGCTGGTTGTTTGGAAGTAACTCACTGCTGGGAGTAAGAGTCGTTTTGATTCCTCGTCTCTCTCTATTCCTGCAGATCTCCTTTTTCCAATTGACATCGCTCTAGTCAAGAGAGAGCATGACTTTCTGGACAGAGATGCTATTGAGGCCTTATGCAGGTAGGTGAAAAAAAATCATGCAGCATTTTGAAAAAAAATCCTTCCTGTGTAATAGAAAGTATAACCTGGGAACAGCATAACCTCGACTGAATTATGTGCCATTATATAACTGTTTGCTTGAGAGCTTTTTATTATCCACTATCAGTATGCAGTTTTTGTTAGAATAATACATTGGCCTAAGTAATGTTTGGGCATCTTATTTAAAACAGAGTACGGGGTAAGGTGGCAGGAGTCTTTGTGATGGGTATTTCACAGGCATGTTTTTTATCATTATTCTTAATTTGCTTTCGTTACTAATTCCCAAATTAGTTAGGTACTTGGAAGCAGAACTACGCTGGCTACAGCCACCTGCATCCAGCTGTAGCACCAGTTCCCACACAGGAATTGTTTTTCGAGAGCCGTTTTAGCAAAGCGATGCTGCTGCCCTGCATTGCTTGCCTTTCTTACGTTGGTGAGCAGCTATGTGTACAAACAAACCAAAAAGCTGTGTATACAAACCCTCATGCTGACCTCAGTGCATCGCCCTGCGTGCGCCGTGTTCACCAGGGTGAATGTGGGCGAGGGATAACGTGAGCGAATCTGAGAGTTCACCATCGCTGCAAAGGCTGCCCTGCCCTCAGCCTTGTGCTCCCGTCGCCGATCTTTGTTGTTCATGCGCTCCTTCCACGAACCGGTGCGATTGACTCACCCTGCACAAAGAGTCTGGATAGTTCTCTGCTGGGTTAGTAAACTAAATCGGCCCATGGGAAGGCGTGGTGGGGTTCAGAGTAGGTGCAAAGGATGGGACAGGACCCCAGAGCCAGCTGCAGGGGCAGGAGGAGGGGTGGGTAGAGAAAAAGCGGGAGCAAGACTTGCTGGTGTGTGGCAGCACGTTTTTACAGAAGTGCAGCCTCAGCATTACCGATTTCATCAGAAGAGCAGTTGCAGTGGCCCCATCTGACACGTGCCCATCCATCAGTTACCTCCCCTAGTGCGAGTCCGCAATCTTAAATGGCAAAAAAATACCTGAACTTTTCATATCTCCTATTACCTAGAAATGAGTGTGGTTTTCTGCCTCTGTCCTCCCATTATGGCAGCCTTCCAGACTGTCTGCAAAATGAATGCTTTTGGATACTACATGCACGATGTCGGCAACTCTAAATGTCAGCAATCCTAATGAATTACAAAACCCTTTTAAGAAAGGCTTTAAGTTTATAGTCTTCTCATGCCATCGCTGCCATACTTGGGAGGGAAAGAGAGGGACTGGAATTTAAAGGTCTTCAGAAATATTTACAAGATTTTCAAACTAAGAAAACAGATTTGTTGTCCAGTCACTGGGAGGGGAAAAATCTCATTAATGTTAAATTCACACTCAAGATGCAGCGTAGGGCACCTACTCCACGGATATTAAAATGTGATGCATCGGTCTGCTTATTTGGGTGCTCTGGAACTTGTGAAGTCATTGAACAGAAAGTACAGCAATGTGAATAAATGCTGGTTCCCAGAAGCATGGTCTTCCCTTGCCAGGAAAACAAAATAGATTCAAGTCAGTGTATTTTGGACCTAGTGCTTGCCTGTGAGAATACTTTTTCACCCTGTGATTATTTATTTATATGGGAAAAAAAGGTAGCAGATTGTTTCTTGCTGGTGAAAGTGAGAATATGCCTTCCGTATCTCTATGAGATTTGCTGCTAGTGTGATCAATAAAAGCAGTTACCACTGTTTCTGAACATGGAGGACAGTAAAAAGATCTGTATCCTAAGAATGTAAGTTTATATTTTAAACCTGACAAAGCCAAGCATACTAAACTGATGTGGACATATAGACACTAGGTGAAACTAGGAGGTGTTTCCTTAAGTCTGCTGATTGTAAAATAACCTCTTTCATCTTCAAATATTTTTCTATGTAATATGTATAGGAATCCACCGGTCTTACTGTAGCTTAAGACAGAGATTTTAAAGGCTGAACTATATCATTCTAAAGCCTATGGCTTATATATCCAGAGTTATCTTTTACAAGATAGCTTTAAAACCAAAGCTAAAGTTTCTCCAGAACCATTCGGACCCCACCTCAAAATAAAACCAAAGTAATTCAGTTCATCTTCTCGGATGTCTGAATTCGGCCCTTTACCATTTGAGTTAGATAAAAAGACTACGCTATCACAATATTTCCACCTTCAGATTTTTTTTCCACATCGCCTTGTTTAATTTTGGAAAGCTCATTAAAAAACATGGCGAAGGCATATCCTTTGGAATGCTGCATTTCTGCCTGAAGCCCGGGTTTATTTTGACTCATGCCATGGTCAGTGGGTAAACAGTAAAGGGTTTTTTTCTCAGGAAAAGACTTAGAGCTGTTTCACAGCTGTAAGTCTATCACTGTTTCTTGACTGAAAATCAGAATAGTTTTGGAATTATTTGCATTTCTTCAACAGAGCTGAATAAACACTGTATGCAGTGGATGGTAACACTGAGAATCTGCTTTTCTATGTAACAACCAGTGCACTGTCAACAGTTCTAATTACCTTCTTCTAATTACTGCATGTGAAGAAGTAATTTTGAAAAGGACTGTAGAAATCACAGTGACAAGGATTTTTTAAAAATTTGAAGCATTTTAAGGGATAGTTTACATCTGAACAGTATTAGAAATTATCATCTAATAATCTTGTTAATGGAAGCAGAAAAACTAATGTAACTTTAAAAACAGCTTGTTAGTGAGTGTTTTGCCAAATTGCTTTCTAAATGGAAAAAGTATCAATAGCCACCCCATTAAGGTTTTTCCTGAAAAATTTTAAGTGAAAAGTGGGTTGAGACTTTAATTACAGAGATAGCATATGGCACTCGGTAACAGTAGAAGACAGATGGTGAAGAAATGTCATTTAGTGATCTTATCATGAAATGTAGGGTTAAAAATGTAGGCGCGATGACTCAACTTTAATTTGCTAGGCTGCTTCGTGCAGTGACTGCGCAAAGTACTGCTGGCCTTGGTTTCATAAGACTTTATGTAGATTAATGACTGGGAATTTATCTCCGGAGGATAACTGGCTGCATAATGCGCTGATGAAACTAAGTACTGAAACATGCTCTACCCTAAGGGTTGTTGCTAAGTACAAAATACATAGCAAACCATGATGGAAATCCTATTTAATCTCCTTATGCATAGCTAGAAAACTGCCACAGTATCTATGCAAGAGGTTTCTTAATTCTTTTACCGTCAGGACTTCTCATCCAAGAAATTGATTGTAATGGATGGGCGTGAGCACCCTTTGCAGCTCGTGTCATTCGGTTTGTAGAGAGCTGGCCTCCTTTGCAGGCTACAAGGCGCAGGTGAACCCCAGGAGCCAGCGCAGAGGCTGTCCACTGCATTGAGATGAGAAAACCCTTGTCTCATCAATTAGTTACAGGTATAATGGAGTGGGAATTTGCCCTATAAGAAGGAATTAGGAATTTAAACCCATCAAGAAAATACTGTAAACTTCAAGGCCAAATCATACAGTTACTCAGATTGAAGATTGTCATTTAAAGTGCATAAATCTGATATTCTGCATTGCTACCACTTTTCTTGGGTGCATGGGGTGAGAATTTTCTCCTGTTAAGGAGAGCAGAATGAATTACCTGAGGTTATAGCGAATGTAGAACTGACCGGTATCTAGATTAACAAAGACTTCACGTTGTAAATCTGTATTTTAATCTATAAATTAGCTGAAGTTAGCTGTTGACGCTGCAGTTTCTGATAGTGGATGTCTTGTTCATGCTGCCTTTCTTAGAAGAAGTTGAGGCTAAACTACTTTGGCCATTCCTGAGGAGCCTTAGGCTTCCAGCCTGATGCGGGCCAGGCTCGACGCAGTGGCTGGGACCGAGAGGCAGGTCCTGTCGCATTGGTCACCCTCGGGAAGAAGGGTTTGGCAGAGATGGGGTGAAGAAGGGTGAGAGCCTGGGTAGGAGCACGTGGAAGGTGAAGGGAAGCGACGTCTTGGAGTAAGATACCATCTGGATGTCAAGATGTGTAGAGAGAGGGCTGACTCAAAGGCATTTATCTAAATGATGGGAAAGAATATTATCTTGTCATCCAGAAAGTGGCTGGGGTAGGAGGCATTGTAGAAATTGAGACCGAGATAGCCAGACAGTGAAAGCAGCTGTAACTGCTGTCTGTCCTTCCGTCTCCCATCTCGTCCTTGTGAAGGTGTCGCTGAGGCAGGTTTGGGCAGAGTGAGAATAATAAGGCAGCTAAAGAATGAGGCAGACCTGCTGCCTGTCAGTAGGGAAATGATAAATTGAATTTATACCTGGGAATGGAATTAGCAAAGGAGCAGGTCCGGAGCCAGAAGAGAGAATTGCGGTTCGTTAACAAACATCATTTTGATGAGAAGATCTGTAAGGAACGAGTGTGTGCTTACAAGCTTAAAAAGTATTGCAAAGCACATGTGAAGGTTAATGACAGTTGTATAGGTAACTCTCATCCTGGCAAAGCCTAAACTTTCTCAGCTTAGCTCTGCAGACTCATTTATGTGTTTGGGAGGCAGTTTTGCATATTGCGCTGTGTTTTCGGTGTCCTGTAGCTCAAGGAACTGGGCACTGCTGAGCTCGAGCAGAAGTTAAAGCAGGATATGTGATGTATATAATGAAAGTTGCAGACCTGAGGCAATCGCTGCAGAGCACTTAGGTTTTAGAAGGGAAACTGGTTTTGTGATGAAGTCACGTCGAATGTGTAACAGAGCCTTTATTTGACTCGCTGCTATTGTATTTAACCTCGCTCATTGGGGGTTACTTTATCTTGCCTTCATATTCATTTTTGTGAGGTGTGGGCTGAGAGATTTTTTTTTTCCTTAAACACCCTTTGCTCTACCCTTTACCATCTATTTCAGGGTTTTAATGTGAGTAGGAGAAAAGTCTGGGGATGTAATCTTTGTGAAATCAGAGATCATCTTTATTAGCAGTCAGACAGGCTGGAGCTAGATAAAGCCTGATACAGGGATTTGGTGATAATTTCTCTCTGCATAAGTCAAAGGTTGCAACACTGTGAAATTTGTAAATTATTACACAATATAGAACTGAAACCAGTTTAATACCCCCTGGTCTTGAGGTCCGGGAGTTTGAGTGGAGAATGTTTTTACAGCAGAGAGAGGGAGGCAGCTTTCTGCTGCTGTGTGGCCTCTTGAAAACCAAAATACCAGTTTTATTGTGTAGCACGTAGATGGGACAGTCACCCTTCACCCACGCCGTGAATGCAGTTCCTCTGAAATTCGCTGGGCTCGTGTGCGTACCCACCAGCTGCAGCCGGCAGGACTGAGCCTCCTGCCTTTGAAACTCGGAGCAAAGATGAAAGTAGAGAGATCTGGATAACTTTCGTAACCTGCCACTGCCCTACTATTTGACCCATGGCAATTCTTCCTGTTTCTCTTCTTTTCTGCTGTGTTGTGGCTGGGTCTAATTATAGATCAAACTGCTTTTTTTTTTTTTTTTCCACTTCACAACTGCAGCAAAAGCACCAGTAGGAGCTTTTCCATTTTCTTTGATGGCCTCAGGATCAAGCCCTGTGTAAATACCATCTGCAACCAATCCTGTGCATAAAAGGCGAGGGGGAAAGAGAGCAAGCTAGTAATTCTTCCCATGCTCACATTTTCAAGATTCAAGTTACCAGTTTCATGAATCTGAAGAGACTCATCTGAAGCAACAGGACAAGTCAGCATTTCTGGGTTTTTTTGTAGTTTTTCAAAGCTGCTGATACATGCTCTTTATGCTTTGCTCAAATGAATTATGTGAAAATTATACAACTTCCTTCAGAAAGAATTAGGCTTTTTAAAGCTCAGTTTTGCTCCCGTTGAATTCGGGCTGCGGTCCAGCTGAAGGGAAGGGGCGGCTCTGCTCCTCTGCCTCCCCTCTGCACATGCTACCCGTCACGCAGCTCGGGGAGCTGACCTGGGAGAAATTCAACCCAACAAAGTCTTGAAAGGTTGGTTTTCAGCTCGGTCAGTCTCGCAGCGCAGCCTCATGAGTGGAAGCGTTAACTCAAGGGACCGAACCATCGCTTCCGTGACGCTGCCGCTTCAGCTTTCCTGCCTTTGGCATCGCGCCCAGCCTGTTCCTGCCCTTCGCCTTGCCGTAGCACCAGCATTTTTCTAACCGTGCTTCACCAGTGCAGATTTCAGCTGAGCCATGTCCCTGCGGCAGCTTCTGGGGAGGTGAGGGCTGGGAGAAGGGCAGGAGACCGCAGCAGCCTGCACTTCACTGTGCGTGTTCAACAGTGCCAAGTTCTGCTCTGCTTTAAGAGGTCTGTGCTCAGCCCTGAGTGCTGAGATTCTGGGGGACGGGAGAAGAGAGGTCATTTTTTTGTTGTTTTAGGGTACCTAGCAGATCATTAGCTGATCAGGGAACAGAGAGATGCATATATACATGCATACAGTACTTCAAGATATGCCTACAGGCTGCTATCACATTTCGCAAGGAGGCTGGTTAACTATTGTTGCTGCAGCAATCTGTTTTTGTTTAAATTTTAGTCCTTCAGAACAACATTTTTATGTGTAAAAGAAACTTTCAGTTTAGGAAGGAAAAATCAAGTCTGTATTTTGTGATGTTTTTTTCTAAAGTGGGGAGTTGTATTGAAAATAATCATTGGTGACAAACAAAATAGACACCTAATAAGTGGAAAAATAAGTTTTCCTCTGGGAGGTTTTAGCTTATAAAGTACAATTTGAAAGCAGCCTGCTTTTTTCACACAGGCACATGTGCACTGTGTCAAATGAGAAGCCTCTTCCGTTACTTTCAGTCTGTCAAGATTGATTGTTTCAGGGTTCGGATGTCTGCTATTTAAACAAATGTAATTATTACAATTCATTGGATTTAATGCACTTCTCAACTTAGTCTAAGTTTCCGTTCGCTTCTCTTTACTTTGATTCAGGTAATTGGGACAAATAGGTGTCCATCCCTCCCTCTGAAGTTAGAATACAGCCAAATGTGATGGGTTAATGGTTAAGTATAATTAGGGCTCTAATTGAAACTCTGCTTGTGGCTATTTGTATGCAAAGCAGTTTGGGGACAGCCTTCACAAAAGCTTTTGAACTGGAATAGCCTGTGTCAAAACACTGGAGCCTTCTCTTAATATGGTTTCTCTTGCTTTGCAGGCGCTTAAATACCTTAAACAAATGTGCAGTGATGAAGCTAGAGATTAGTCCCCACAGGAAAAGGGTAAGTTCCTTTAACATCTTCTGTTACAGCGTTTTGCATGAATAAGACAGGAAAAAAAAAAAACCTTCTAGCAGATTGCTTAGCTGCAGTCTAGGATAACACCCGAGTAGAACCTGACAAGGACACACGGTCAAAACTCTGCTTACGTTTCATTTTGTGTTCTCACGGAGTGAAAACTGCAGGGCTTGGCCACGGGTAAAGGTTATTCTTCTAGCAAACTCTTCCCCGGGATGCTGCTCCCAGTCCGAAAGGCACTGGGCTTCTCTGCCCACCGGTGCGGTTGTCCCATGTTGTAGCGTGTTGCCTGCAATCGGGCAGGGCTGTGAAGGGTAGGCGTGATAGAGGAGATGCTGACCAGCCACGATGAGCTGATCTGGAGGTTAGAACATCATCTTCAGCGTCATCTTCACAGTTTTGGTTCTTTGCCGTCATGTTGGAATTGTATTATTCTGTAGACAGGTTCAGTTAGACTGTGCGTGGCCTGCGAAGGAAAGAGCCAATCCTTTGTAGGGTTTGGCACATTGTTTCCTTGTTTTTTAATTACCTAGCTCAAAATTAAAGCGGTATATTTACAGAATACATCCGCTACCCCTTTTAGAAAGTTTGCGCATTTCCAGGGAGCTCAGCAGGAACTGAAAGTGTTTCCTGAATCTTCAGAATCCCAGTGGAGCGTGGTGAGAAATAAGAGAGCACCTACTGCAATGTCAGTAAGGTAGTACCGGCAGAAAGCTTGAGTTGCTGGGGTTTGCTGGTGAGGTACCGCTCGACAGCTGCCTTAAAACGATGTGTGTGTCCTAGGAAGGATCGGGAGTTGATACCGTCCCCTGGGATATGACAACTGCAGATAAAGATGACTGAGCTAAGGCAATACAATGCTGCCCTACCCTTAACAGGAATGCATACAAATGCTCTGAGGTTGTTTACCAGGAATTAATCCCCTCTTTCCCTATCTGCTTGTGGTATGTTGGAAACAGCATCCAAGCTCCAGAAGATAACACTCTGAGGCAGCATACGTAGGAACTCTTTAAAAGTAGGGGTAGGCAGCTGGATTGCCGTTTATGACCACCAGAAGATTGCTCCTCCTGGTTCCTGAAGCCTGTTAACACTGGAATGATCAGTATTGCTCTTAGAGGTCAGACCAGACCCAACTTCGGGTCCAAACCCTAGATCTTCGGGAGTCTGGACGTTACCTGTTGTTTCAGTCCTTCCTGATTTTCGTTCACCACTCATGTTCTGGCAGGTGGACTTGAATCCTGTTCCCTTTTGTTGTCAACTTCATTAAAACCAAGACTTAGCCTTTAAAGCTTTTTAGCACTAGGGAAAAATTGTGCTGACCGAAACGTATCTTTTCTTGTGTTTGCATTGAGCTCTTTGCAAATTAAGATCACTTTACTGCTCCTTTTTTTCCAGTCAAACCACATTCACCACCAAACCATCATTATTATCCATTGGAAGTTTCAGGTGACTTTTTTCTTCCTGAAAACTTTAAATAAGCAAGCCAGCCCTCTTAGGTTTTCATCTGAGTCATGGACAGAAGTAGTTGGTAGCAGTTGGGAAACAAAGAAAATGACGCTTGCTCTGTGTCCCGTGTGTATTTGGTTACAAAAAATAAATATGGTGTTTCACTTATTTTGCTGAGCTGATGAAATGTGCTGTACAAAAACCCAAACAACCCAAAAAACTAGGAGAGGATCAGGAGCTAAAGTATGCGTAAATAGAATACCTGAAATATGAATAATTTACTTGTTTTTCAGAGAATAATTGTCTGTATTCCTGGCACACAAATAGTTACAGTTTGGGGCATGCATATGTGTTTGTTTTTAAATTAAAGCATTCTAAACAAAGGAAGTGAAACTCATGGAGCTGGGTGGCAATTAGTGCTTCCTACTCTGACCACCAAAGGTTATTTGGTGGTCCCATGGTGTCGTATTAAAATGCCTGCATTGGTTTTATTCTTCCAGCAGGAAATCTTCCAGGTATTTGGAAGACCAAATATGTCAGTCCCAGGATCATTCCCTTTCAGTATTTAGACAAAGAGATGGTAGGTGTAAGTGATGTACGTGTAAATGTGCCCTCAGGCGTTACTCATACATCAAACATCACCAGTGGAGATGGTTATTTACAATTTACTTATGTGCTGTGCTGTCAGTGAGCTCTTGCTGCTCGCTATCAGTGAGCGTTAAAGTTTGCCTGGAGCGAGGCTGAAGTAGAAACTTCACAGGACATTCTTAAAATGTTAGCTGCTAGCCTGTGGGAGGAAGAGTGGACCAGGTAAGAGCCTGGAGGCATCTTTTGCTGTCTCATTAGTCACAGCCAGGAGACCCTTCAGACTTCCCGAATTTCTGAGGAATGAAGCCGCTACAATTCAGAGCGCATGAGAAACATCTCATGATTGCAAAGAGGAGTATAAACACACAGCCGCTATCAACAGAGTGTAACTCTGGAGAGAGTCCAGAGGGACCCCCCAACCCCTGACTGACTCCAGTTTAAAATTTTATGCATGCCAGGAATTTCCATTGATCTGGAGGGCTATCCACTGTGACCAATTAATTAAAAGTCTATGGATACTAGGGTTTTAGAAAAGAGCAATTTAAAGCAGATTGTATTGTTTGTTTCTTTTTACGAAGCGTACATCTTTTGTATTTAAAAACTGTTAAAATCTATTGCCTGTCCCACGTTATCTTTTCCTGTGATGGGCTTTATGGCCTAATCTGCCTCTCCCTGAAGTAAAAGATTGTTTTCACTTTAAATTCGCTGAGAACAAGGTCATGCTTAGAGCAGTTTAGTGGGCATTGTATTTAAATGCAGCCACCTTTGCAGTTTGGGCAGTTTGGGAGCAGTACTTTCAGGGTTCTTCTTCCTTGCAGAGCGAAGATTCTGATGAAGATGAACCTTGTGCAATAAGTGGCAAATGGACTTTTCAGAGGGACAGCAAGAGGTGGTCGAGGCTTGAAGAGTTTGATGTGTTCCCTCCAAAACCGGACTTGAATACCCCGTCCCCGGAGGCTCCTCACCTTACAAACGCAGCAAGCCGTGAGAGCGTGCTGACGGACCTCAGCGAACGCCAGGACGTGGCTTCCATTCTGAGCATCAGCAGCACCAGCAGCCACCAGCCAACCCTGCAGAGCGAGGCCTCGACCACCAGGACAAACTCCGTCGTGAGCGTTTGCTCGTCGAGCAATTTCGTAGCAAATGATGACTCGTTCAGCAGCCTGTCCTCACCCAGGGAGCTGAGTAGCTTCAGCTTCAACACGAAAGCCAACGAGAAGAACGCCAAGTCCAAAACAAAGAGCCTGCTCAAGAGAATGGAGAGCCTGAAAATCAAGAGTTCTCACCATGGCAAGAGCAAAGCTCCTTCAAAGCTTGGCCTTATTATTAGTGGGCCCATCCTGCAGGAGGGCATGGATGAAGACAAACTGAAACAGCTTAACTGCGTGGAGATTTCTGCCCTCAACGGCAACCACATCAGCCTCCCCATGGTACGAAAGAGGAGCGTCTCCAATTCCACCCAGACCAGCAGCAGCAGCAGCCAGTCAGAGACGAGCAGTGCCGTCAGCACCCCCAGTCCCGTCACACGAACACGCAGCCTCAGCGCGTACAACAAAAGGGTGGGCATGTACCTGGAAGGCTTTGACCCCTTCAACCAGTCAACGTTCAGTGATGTGATGGAGCAGAACTTCAAGAACCGGGAAAGCTTTGCAGAAGACACGGTGTTCTTTATCCCCGAAGATCATAAGCCCGGCACTTTTCCCAAAGCACTCTCCAACGGCAACTTCTCCCCGACAGAAAGCAATGCCTCTGTGAACTGGAGGACAGGGAGTTTCCATGGACATGGCCATCTAACCCTCCGGAGGGAAAACAGCGGCGACAGCTCCAAAGAGCTCGGCATGGGGAAAAGGCGCAACTCCTCCAGCTCAGTGAGCAGCCGCCTGAGTATTTACGACAACGTGCCGGGCTCAATCCTGTATTCCAGTACGAGCGACCTGGCCGACCTCGAAAACGAAGACATATTCCCAGAACTAGATGACATCCTGTACCACGTCAAAGGGATGCAGAGAATAGTAAACCAGTGGTCAGAGAAGTTCTCGGATGAAGGGGACTCCGACTCGGCACTTGACTCCATCTCCCCATGTCCTTCCTCTCCAAAGCAGATCCACCTCGATGTCGATAACGATCGAACAACGCCGAGTGACCTTGACAGCACAGGGAATTCGCTGAACGAGATGGAAGAGCCCGGGGGGATGCAGGACAGGAGGGACTCCGGGGTGGGCGCATCGCTGACGCGGTCCAGCAGGTAAGGTTATGACCGCTAGGGCTTGGGGTGCCCCTGGAGAGGTCCCCACCGAGCTGGGTGCCTCTGGATTAGCTGCACCACGCTCAGTTGAGGTGCAAGAGAAGTTGTGGCAATTCCAGCATCGCTTCCCAGAACAATTATGGGCAAGGGAAACATCTGTGTGAGGCTTTGAGACAAGCAGTTCCCACCCTTCGTAGCCCTGTGTCTGTCTGTTCAGCTTGAGGTGTTGCTGAAGAACAGCCCGCTCAGCAAGTCAGCGCGAGGAGCAGCGTTAAGGCAGTTTTGGGGGATGCTAATTCTTCAAACTGAAATGGTGTGTGGGAGGGAGGGGGACCTCGAATAGGATTATTGACTTTTTAACCTGGCTGGGAGAACCAGCATAAGCATGGGCTGGTTTGTGTCAGCGTGTAGTAAAAGCCTTGACTTCTAGACCGTTTCAAAAAATTGCACTTTTCAGTAGCAGGCTGTTTCTTAATAGCATGCTAGGACATTAAATCTGCAGGGAAAATGAGGTTTGTTTGCTTTCTCTTGATCGCTGTAGCACACTGGGGGGACTGGGGGAGTTCCAATGGCCTCCCAGTTTCTGCTGGGAGTTTTACCATGGGATGGATGACTGCATTTTGTAGTGTGAGCAGAGCAAGGAGTTGAATTCTTTCTAGCTTTGTTTCCAGCTTTCCTTTAAAACTGGTGCAAATCACTTAGGGCCTGGTTTCTGCTGTCCCTTAGTCACCTACAGCTGCTTATATAAACTTCATGGGACCCTTAGAAGTGCTCAGTTCCCATTCGATGTGTCTGAAAAATTTGGGCCGTTTTTATTTAATGGAGTTTTTTTGATTCCTGCTGCCTTAATACCGAAAGGGCTTCTGAAAAAGGGTGTTGGAGCCCTCGGAGGACGTCTGGCAGGGTGGGAGCATGTAGTGAACACAGAGCCGTGGGTCAGCTCAGGGTGCACATTCCCATCTGAAGTGCCCGCTTGTGCGAGGCAGAGACGCTGCCGACTGATGCCCCTGAGACCTCCGAAGGCAGTGTCTGGGTGCCTCCTGCACGTGTCTTGCGGAGATGTTTCAGTGACCGGTCCTTGCTCTGTCCCCTGTCTTCTCCGCAGGCACAGGCTGCGGTGGCACAGCTTCCAGAGCTCCCACCGGCCCAGCCTCAGCTCGGCATCGCTGCAGATCAACTGCCAGTCCGTGGCGCAGATGAACCTGCTGCAGAAGTACTCCCTCCTGAAGCTGACTGCTCTCCTGGAGAAGTACACGCCTTCCAACAAGCACGGTTTCAGCTGGTAAGGGCACAGTGCCACGCGTAGGCCCTACGAGCGACTTTTGGCAAGACGCAATGAATCCCTCCGTCCCTCTTTTTCCTTATTTGCACTTCTTCCTCCAGCCTGTGCTGACGGTGATTTGTGGTTTCCTAAGACGGGGCTAAAATCACTAACCCTTTGCGTAAGTGTAATCTCATTAGGCTTGAGAAGTACGTGTATAGGGGGCATGTGACGGAGCAAAAGCGATGAAGTACAGGCCGGCTCGCTGAGCACGAAGATGTCCACTACCCGTGGCAAAAGAAGGACTGGCTGTTTTTTGAGGCAGTTGGCGAGCTTTGGCACAAACCTCAGCAGGTCTTAACAGGCTTGCTTTTCTTCAGTTATTCTTAAATATTTGCATTAGTTTCTCTGTATAATTATGTAATTAAATAATGTAAATTTCCTTTAGTTCTGGCATCTCGTTAGCCAAAGTCTATCTCCCCTCTTTAAAGCACTATAAATCCAGTTAACTTGCAGAAAAGATAGAGCGGAGGGGGAAGAAGGGTTGGGAGAAGCATGGGGTTTTTTGTAGGCAGCAGTTTCTCCTGTGGCCAGGTGTTTGTAACCCAGTTGAATGCTTTTTGTCAGAAGAACGAAATAAAAAGCTCTTTTTTTATTGTATCTGCAGTGCAGCATGTGTAACCTTCAGGATGCAAAAGACGCAGTAAAATTTTTCTTCTCCCTACCACAGGCCAGCCTCCTCCCTTCCCCAGGAGTCACAGAGAGTATTTAGCTTCAGCATCAAAGTACCTCCTGTTCAAAGGCTGTTATTATGGCAGCCTTTCTAAATACAGAAGTTGTTTGTTCTGAAAGACAGAAATAAGTATTGACCAGTTATCCCTGCATGCTTCAGATTCTCGGTGGAGATCGCAATGTGTTTTTTCACATTCCATTGGCATGTTTTTTGACAAAGCAAGTATTATTCGTACATATATCAATAATGTCCTAAACTTAACTATATGGCAATACAAATTGGTTCTGTTTTACTATGCAACAGATTAGTCAGCTGTAAATCTAATGCACTGTTTGTATAGCTGTACTGTATATTGAAATGTTGAATAGGTCTCCCTGTTTTCCACTGCTGCTGTGTCCTGTTAGTTGTTGCACTGGACGTTGGCTTTTCTCCCCATTTAGGAAAATGATCTCAATATTTTTCACATTTTAATGGCTTTTTTTCTTTCCCTTTATGAAACCAGTACTCTTGGGGACCTGGGGGTAAATCATTCTTTTGTACTTAGTAACTTTTTCCTTGGAGTCATAAGCAGATGGAAAGGCCCCTCATTGAGACTGGAGTGGGAGGTGGGGGCAACAACAGTCACTGGCTGACAAGGGGAGGGGGGTCCCTCAAAGGGGTTGTTTATAAAGCTGAAGTTCTTAGCTGACAAACTCAAATGTATTACATCAGTTTCCTGCTGTTATGCACACTGGTGGGTGGTGGACCCAGTTTGAGGACTTTGTAGAACAAGTAGTTGACATACAAAAGCTCATTGTTCGTATGCCCATCTTCCCTGAAACCTAAAGAAGCAGTGTTAGAAGGGGTCACTGACCACGAGATTTATTTTGACTCTTTTGCAATTCCATCTGGCCCCTGCAGTTTTACCCTGTAGCTTTTGTCCTGCTAATATTGATGGAGTAGCACCACGTTAATACTTACGGGCAGTATACTGCTCCAAATGTCAGGCCTTTCTCTTAGAGAAACTCTGCTTTCTGTCCTCTCCCCGTTCCCAGCCCTGAATGGGTTAGATGATTTATACTGTCACTACTTTTCGTATTACTGTTTCACTTATTTTCACTGACTCTCTGAATTGCTGGAAATACATAAGATAAATGGTCAACAGAGGCTGAATTTTGTCATGCCCTCTGCTTAAACAGGGCAGTACCGAAATTTATGAAGAGGATAAAGGTGCCGGATTATAAAGACCGAAACGTGTTTGGAGTACCGCTGCAAGTCAATGTCCAGCGCACGGGGCAGCCTCTTCCACAGAGCATTCAGCAAGCCATGCGGTACCTCCGCAACCACTGCCTGGATCAGGTGGGTTTTGCTCTGCTCTCATCCCACGCACATGCAGCACCCAAAACCCAGCCTTCCATTGATTTTTATTGTTCCTGGGTCAGGCTGAAATAATAGACTCAAAACAGGACAAAATAGATAATTAGTGCAAGGAAAGCTTTGTATGAAGTTAGAACCCGTACATAAGAAGCTAAAGAGCATGCTTACATTTCAAATATGCTGGACTCATTGTAAATATATTTATCTTTCCATATATATTTAGGTTGGACTATTTAGGAAATCTGGAGTCAAATCAAGAATTCAGGCTTTGCGTCAAATGAATGAGAATTCAACAGACAGCGTCAACTACGAAGGCCAGTCTGCTTATGACGTAGCCGACATGTTAAAGCAATTCTTCCGTGATCTCCCTGAGCCTCTCATGACCAACAAACTCTCTGAGACCTTCCTACAGATATACCAATGTAAGTGGTGAGATTCCTACGGCAGATGGCAAATGGTCATTTCTGTCGCAAGGGTGGAACTTTCTAATAGTGCTGCTCTGGGCACCACACGTGTTGCATGTGTCGGCCTTTGCCTTTCCCTAGCAGCTGTGGTAGTTCAGGCTGCCTGGAATGGGTTCTTGATATTCTAGTTATGTAATGATTGATAGTCCAAGTTCTTTTCATTTCACCTTTCTCTGTAGTTCGGGAACGAACATAAATCCTCCATCACTTGCTATAAAGTTTCCTCTCTTCTTTGAGCAGACTCCATACTACGGTTTGAAAGTAAGCCATGTGTGATGTGGCTAGATAGAGGAACCGTGCAAACACTACACGAACAGAGTTTAGAGCTTTCGAGGGGATTGAAAGCCACTAAATTACCGAGAATTTTTTTGTAAGAGCAAGGCTGCCAAAAAGTTTCTGTTTTCTTATGATTCATATTCTTCTGTCCTTTACCACTGCTGTTGAAAACAACCTTTAAGTTGAAAACTTTCCTGTTACTGACTTGTAGCTACTTTACTGATAGGTACCGTAAACAGAAAGTGCTTAGAATAAATTGCGTAAAAAATTGAGTTTATCAGTGCACATGAAAATAAATAACTAATCTTTCTGAGATGACAGGTCCAACTGCAGCAAGGGAGACATTCTCTTTTATGAGCTAGATAAATTGAGTTCTGTATAGCTGGTAACTTTGTGCTGGATCTTTCCAAACAACACGTTGCCTTTCGATAGTTTTATTCCACATTGTTTCATTGGGATACTCTCACTTCATAAAATGGCCAAAGATGAATTAATGTTTGGTGACCAGAACTCCAGAGCTTTTTGAAATACTCATGGGGATCCAAACTGCGCTACGGGCACCTTGCTGATCCTGTGGTTTCTCACCCTGACACCACCCCAGCTCTCTGCCCGTCTGTTCTTCCCGTGGTAGCACAGCTACAACAGAACTTGCTGCAGAAACACCTTCTTTGAGCCCTCGCTGTATTTTGTGCCTTCCTTACGACGGTGGTTACAAAAAGGTTGCAGGAGCTGCCTTCAGAGCCCTGTAGGTGGAGGTGATGGTTGAAAATAAAAACATACATACTGTTATTTCAGTGCACGCATTTTTTTTGGTGTGTGTTTGGATTCCCAGGAAGGTTTATGGAGAAAGTTAATCAGACTCTCCGCGTCCGTGCATGTTAAACAGGAACTCTGTGTGGGTTTAGTGCCAGAAACAGTTTGACAGAGCATTGCAGAAGCATTTGTTCCTTTGCTTTCCTTTCGCAGATGGTAGGTCTGAGAAATCCCCAGAGGTGGTCGGGAAGTATGATCTCTGTGTAAAGCAAAGAGCCTTAAAGCAGCTGTAAATTTTGCTTCCCTGCAAAGGAAAAAATTTCCCTTTTCTTTGGTGTTACGGACCAGGCTGCACACTGGAGTCGTCCGCATGTGGCTTAAATGCGCTTTGAGCTGATTGAGGGGAGAGTGTGGAAAACACTGGATTTGTGCTTAAAATTGCTTTCTAAATTCACCTGTTAGCCTTATGAAGTTGCTGAAGCCCTCAGTGAATATCAGTTAAATATCTGGTTAGCACCACGTGTGTTACGAGACCCGCAGCGAGGGTGGTGTGGTGCTAATGACGGTATGAACGCTCCGGGACTCAGGCTCTGATGTTGTCTTCAGAGGTGGCTTGTTGGAAATCCCGTTACAAGAAGCAGATCTGGTCTGGGTTATTTCATTTTTTTTGTTCCCTTCAAGTTTGGAGGAGAGGACCTTGTGTAAAGACACACGTCAGATTTTTCCAGTGGCTGTTTGTTGTTAGTAACCAAGGAGCTGTTTAATGGTATGGGGCTTCACAGCGTTGACTTTCTTTTTCCACCGCATGACTTTGAATGATCTGCTCAATAAAGCCAACCCTCTGTGTTTGGTAAAGCGCTTTCTGGATATTCTATGACATCATGGTTGAAAAGGTTCGCTGGCCAATTTATTTAATTAATTCACCTATTCTAAAATGCATTCACGTTTTGAATTTCTTTGAAAGACAAAGAATTTGTAAATTGGCTGGACTGTGTTCGCTTGGTTCACTGCCTGACTCCAGGCTTCTGTCGTTTTAGTGCATCCGCGGGAGCATGTAGCTGTTGAAATTAAATCTAAAATTAACTCTGGCCTAGGCACAACTTCTTCTTGCTTGCATTTCTTGCGAGGCAGGAAATAGCTGAGGGTAGTTAAACTAGCGGGTTAAAAAAAAAATCCCTTCATGTTTCCTACGAATGGTATGCATCCTGAAGGAAATCACTTCGAACTCGAGTCAAATATTTGAAGCTGGAGTTTTCTTTGGGATGTATTTATGCTGTGTGTGTGGAAAATCAGTGGGCTGATGAGAGAATTACTATTATTATGCAGATGTGCCAAAGGATCAGCGTCTCCAGGCTATCAAGGCTGCCATTATGCTTTTACCCGATGAGAACAGGGAGGTCCTCCAGATTCTTCTCTATTTCCTGAGTGATGTCACAGCTGCAGTGAAGGAAAACCAGATGACACCAACAAACCTGGCCGTCTGCTTAGCTCCTTCCCTCTTCCACTTAAACACGCTCAAAAGAGAGAATTCTTCCCCAAGGTACGTCTCTGGGGAGCAGGGCTCGTGGCTGCTGGTCCCGTACCATGGCGACGTGCAATGGGCACGGTCTAGCATTGACCCTACCAGTTGGGATCACCTTGGATGCCTCAGAGGGCACCAGGTGTAGAACGGTTATGGGATACTTTTGTTAGAGATTTGTTAAAATATGAGCAAGTTCATAAGAAGGAAGAAACAGGGAGGGGGGGATTCCAAATTAAAAGTTTAGAGAGTAGCGAGAGAGGTCAGTAACACCGTACGAAGGTTTGGTCCCGGGCAGCACTGCTCTAAATCACCAGCAGATTGGGGAATCCTACTGTTTTCTTATCAAGCATCTCACTTGCTCTGCATTAAATAACTGGATTTTTGCTCTTTTCCCCTGTGAAGGGTGATGCAAAGAAAACCAAGCCTGGGAAAACCCGATCAGAAAGACCTAAATGAGAATCTGGCTGCAACCCAAGGGCTGGCTCATATGATTGCTGAATGCAAGAAGCTCTTTCAGGTAAAACACCTATTTGCAAAACGGATGGGTGGAGTATTGGCCAACGTGGCTTAGATCTGTTGCATAATGGGAAGCTGGGAATGTCTATTTTAATGAAGTCTAGTACATGCTAAATAGCTTTTTAAAAAACTTTGCATCCTGATCTGGGTGCATACCTAAATTAGAAGTAGTGCCAGAAGAAAAGAGAGTTGTTTTGTTGGCACTGGTGCTCAAAAGTCATGAGGCAGTTGTGGAGTTTGGGACGTTTTTGTTACGTCCAGGCTACATTTGAAATATATTTCCAAGTTCTCATTGCGCAGCCGTGAGTGTCTGTGAACTTCAGCTCTAATTACAAAGCAAGAAGCTATTTCCAGGAATTTCAGTGCTTATTTTGTACTGAAATTCCCAAGAGTTAAGAAGGCTAGGCCACAAAAGTGTCCCCAAACATGCCACTGTCAAACCATAGGTTGAAGTGTCTGTAGGAACTAAAGCGTGCTCCCTTTAGGGCCCATGATGGAGAACCAGACAAGTCTTGAGTCCTGGTTTTCCTCTCTGTCATCGAATCTTTTAAGACTCCTCAACTGAAGACCTGCCTGACTCTTTTCTTGCGTCTGACAACCGATCCTCCCTTCCTTCAGTCTGCAGGATAAACTGTGCTGTGGGAATGGATCTGAGTTGCATAGCAAAGAAGGATACTCCACAGAAAAAAATAAGCCAGACCATAAATCATAGAATCATAGAATCATTAAGGTTGTTAAAGACCTCTAAGATCGTTAAGTCCAACCATCAACCCAACACCCCCATGCCTGCTAAACCAAGTCCTGAAGTGCCACATCTACACGTTTTTTGAACCCCTCCAGGGATGGTGACTCCACCAGCTCCCTGGGCAGCCTGGTCCAATGCCTGACCACTCTTTCTGTAAAGACGTTTTTCCTAATATCCAATCTGAACTCCCTTGACACAGCTTGAGGCCATTTCCCCTTGTCCTATCGCTAGAAACTTGGGAGAAGAGACTGACACCCGTCTTACTGCAACCTCCTTTCAGGTAGTTGTAGAGAGCGATAAGGCCACTCCTCAGCCTCCTCCAGACTGAACAAGCCCAGCTCCCTCAGCCGCTCCTCACAGGACTTGTTCTCTAGACCCTTCCCCAGCCTCTTTGCTCTTCTTTGGACATGCTTCAGCACACTCCTGAGAGGCTGATTTCAGTGAAATCAAAGTCACAAACTTGATTTTGGTATTTCTTCACATCAGGCACTTGACCTGACACATATACATCCCACCACTTGCAAAACTAGTGTACATGTCTTTCTGTCGAGCTGCTAGACGTAACTGTGATTTGGGGAGAGGGATGCAAGAGGATGATTTCACCCTTGTCGCCCCTCAGATACCCGAAGAAATGAGCAGGGGCCGGAACTCATACACGGAGCAAGATCTGCGTCCCCTCAGCCTGGAGGAGCTCCGGGGTGGCAGCAGCTCAGCCGAGCCCTCCGACTACCACTGTTACCTTCAGGACTGCGTGGATGACTTGCTCAAAGAGATGAAGGAGAAGTTTAAAGGCTGGGTCAGCTGCTCCACCTCGGAGCAAGCAGAACTGGCCTACAAGAAGGTACGCACCCTGTCGCTCATGCCACAGCTCTGGCTTTTAGCTCATCTTATCTAATACAAGTAAGCTTTTGACATGGGCTATTACAGAAGGTTCGGTGCACACCTGTGCTTTGCAGACAGATATAAGAAGAACAACCCTAATCTTCTGACATAGCTGCACACCATCTAAGCATGTCTTTGAGCAGTAGTCACCTAACGTGCACTGATTCGTGTTCTTCTGCTTATCCAGCCCGGGAACGTTCGCTGTGTTGCATTTACACGCCTTCGCTCGCACGTGCGAAGCCATGGCAGGCTGAGTGAAGTCTCCAAGTGCTGTCACTATGTAGGCAGTAGGGGAGAAGTTTCTTGGCTCTAATCCTGCACAGCTCAAAGCTAGCACAGGGAGAAGTGTTTCAATGAGATTTAAGATATTTAAAAAATAAACTTGGAAAATTAGGGTATTTTTCTGTAGCATCGCGATTTAATAGTGGCCCATACTGGAGAAGATAAATGTAACTTTAAAATAATTTCGGAGTCGGCGTGCGGATGCCTTTGGCTGTTACGAAAACAACCTTAGTCTGAGTTTATAGAATTGAAGAATCATTAAGGTTGGAAAAGACCTCGAAGATCATCATGTCCAACTGTCAACCCATCACCACCATGCCTGCTAAACCATGTCCTGAAGTGCCACATCTACACATTTGTTGAACACCTCCAGGGACAGGGACTGCACCACCTCCCTGGGCAGCCTGTTCCAATGCCTGACCACTCTTTTAGTAAAGAAATTTTTCCTAATATCCAATCTGAACTCCCTTGACACAGCTTGAGGCCATTTCCCCTTGTCCTATCGCTAGTTACTTGGGAGAAGAGACCAACACCCAGCTCACTACACTCTCCTTTCATGCAGTTGTAGAGAGCAATAAGGTCCCCCCTCAGCCTCCTCTCCTCCAGACTAAACAACCTCACAAGCTTAGTACAATATATATACATATATGTGTGTGTATTTAATTTGCTGTATGTAGTAAATAAAATAGAAAGGACAAGAAAGTGTAAGGAAGAGGAAAACTGAGGACTCTGTACTGATTTTCCCCAGGTATGCGAAGGTCCACCACTCCGGTTATGGAAAACTACCATTGAAATCCCAGCGATGCCAGAGGATGTTTTAAATCGTTTACTTAAAGAGCAGCATCTTTGGGATGAAGATCTTATCGACTCAAAAGTAATCGAACCTTTGGATAGCCAGACAGATATATACCAGTATGTCCAGAACAGCATGGCACCTCACCCAGCCAGGGACTTTGTAGTCTTGAGGTAAGACTTTTATATGCGATGACGTTTATGTCCTACACATGCGGCAACCTTGCCTACAATTTCTGTATGATGTGAGTTATATAGGTAAATACCTGTTTGTGCATAATTTGAAGTCTTGTTAGATGTTTGAATTACTGTTTGTCAAAGATAAGACTTTTCTTTTTTTTTCTTGTTTTTCTTAGAACATGGAGGACAAACTTCCCCAAAGGAGCCTGTGTGCTTCTGGCAACCTCAGTGGACCATGACCGTGCTCCGGTGGCAGGCGTTAGAGTCAATGTGCTCCTGTCTAGGTATCTGATTGAGCCCTGCGGGTCAGGAAAATCTAAACTTACCTACATGTGCAGAATTGATTTAAGGTACGAATTTCCGCTTTGTCCTTCTGTGGGGCTAACTGTTCTTGTATAGTTTCTGTGTAGTCAGCGCAAAATTTAGAGGGTTGAACAGGCTTTAGCTTGGCCAGTCGTACATACTTCTCAAAGGTGTGCACACAGGTCTCCGAGATGTCAGGGAAAATTGGCTTCAGTGCACATCTAACAGCAGGTGTGGCTTGTTGCATTAGAAGCCTCCAGTATGTGCTCCACCATAGCTATTGGTATATCCTCTGACAGATGTATATGGATGCAAGGGCAAGTTAGTTTTAATATTAAGTTAGTAAAGAGGACCAAGTCCTCACAAAACTTCTCGTAACTTTTCCTCACAGTGGCAGGCTTGGTTTTGAGCAAGTCTGTGTATTAGTAAGGCTCAGCTCAGAGCAATGAGGAGTAATAAGGAGGTTTCCTAGTCGGGCATTTAACCAGCCAGATCTGTATTTGATTCTGACCAAGCAAATGCATGCAAAGTTACTGGTACCTGCTTCATCGTTACTTTTTCTCCACTCCTCAGGGGCCACATGCCAGACTGGTACACCAAGTCTTTCGGACACTTGTGTGCATCTGAAGTCGTTAAGATACGAGACTCTTTCAGTCATCAGAGTCTTGAGAGCAAGGAGATAAAATCCAGGTGACTACTGAAGAGGAACAGCCATGCGCTCCACACCTCAGCAACGTAAACTGTACCCAAAACGGAGGCTCGTCCGCTGCGGACCGGACTAGTGCACCATCTGCAAGTCATGTCGTGTCACGGAGGGGTGACAGCGCGAGAACTTGACTGTGAGCGTTGCTAGAGGACTGTGGCCATACCATACACTTTAAAGCTGCTTCCTGTCTGTGTAAGGTCTATAGTGTAGGCCTCGACTGGAATACATAGGAGGACTGTGCGAAAAAACAAAAAAATTAAAAAAAAAGTATTGTACTATTAGATGGTTTGAATTGCTTCTGAGAAGCAAAATTCTTTAAATGCAAAGTATATTATGAAATATGGTGAAGGCTCATCATTCCCATGTGAAATGCTTAGCTTTATGTACATACCCATGTCATTTTATTTGTAGCGCGTTGAGGGACTGGTGTATCCACTGGAATAGTTGGTACTCTTCAATGTGTTCTCACTGAGATAAGCGGAGAAAGGTTTGCACAGAGATTGAAGTGTGAATGAGTGTGTTAATGGTTGAAAGGCTAGCAGAAGTCGAACCCGAGATGTGTCTGGTACACTGATAGGCAGCCGGAATGGATTTTGTTGTGCTGGATGCAGTTCAACCTAGACTGGGACTCCCCTGCGGACCAGGAGTAGCCGTCCTTCCCGTGGGCCAGCTCTGCCTTCTCCTCAGCTCTAACCTTCTGAAAAACCCAAAGCAGATGTTACAAGAGGCTTGCTCTGATCATCGTCCGCTCCTCATCCAGGTGATCTTTTAGGAGCGGTGAGCAATTCCATAGCAATTTTAAGTAAATACACTTTTAAGCAACGTAGCAGCTTAGAAATTAAATGTCTCTGCAACGGTGAAGAGAGCCAATGATGTCAACTGTTCATTTCACAAAAGATGTTCGTTGCTTTTACTCCTACCCACATTACCTAGAAGTGTTTTAATGAGCTTTTATATATTTTACTGTATTCTGACGGCTCAAGAGGAAGAAGTCAGCACTGGAGCTGCGGTGCTGGGGGGTGGCAGGACTCCTGCGGCAGTGGGTGGGGTGAGGGGGCTGGGAAGGGTCGCACGAGCTCCCTCCCTTCCTCTCCCTGCTTTGCCTATTCCCCTAAAAGCTGCACGTTAACACCGACAGAACCTGGACGTGAGCAATTTGCAGGGTTACATCTGGGGGGCAGAGAGGAGGGTGGGGTTTTGTCTTGCATTTTAAACCCTTTGGGATACTCCCCCCTCCTCCAGAATCAACTTGTGTGAACTGTAGGAAGTCTTGCGCTCCTCCGGAAAGGGGTCTTTCTGTAGGTTTTACTGTAAAGGTAAAGATTTGCTTTCGAGGTGCAGTATTAAGTGATAAACGTATTTTGTGGCTAGGGTATGAATGAGTTGCAAGGTGGAATTTTGACTGAGACTTTGTTACCGTTGTCAGTATTATTTTAAGCTTTTTGATGAAGATTTTTTTTATTATGGCAAATAATGTAGTACTTCCAGTACCGATGTTCCTCATGAGTAGGAAAACCTTGTATATTCTTCTACATCAAACAGTTTTGAATTTGTAAAATTGTATGTTGTACATACCATTCTATTGTAAACATGTATACTTGCCCACAGTGTACTGTCAAACATAGATAAAGCATGATAAAGATTATTTAAAATATACCTGTATTTATACCTCAGATACGCTTTTTGGGTTTTTGTACCTCAAGTATGTTTTCTATTGTAAATGTGCTTTCCCTGACTATGATCTACATGAGAGAAAGGAAAATGTTTAACTTGCTATAGAAGTCTGTACAGAATATACTCAATAAGTGCACTATTAAATGTTTAAAATTGGAGAAGCATAGCGATTTTTATTTTAATCTGCATTCTTCCTTCCACTCTTGTGCCCAGAGGAAGAGGCATTTTTCTTACCGCCGATTCTTTACATACTGCTACCAACTGCATCGCCACCCCTGCCCTCTCCCAGGCCAATATTTTTAGCATTGTTAAAGGCAGGTACCAAAAACAATTTCAAAATTTTTGGAGGACAAGCCTTCATGGTGGCAGACAGCCGGACAGAAATACTCCCCGGTCAGTAGCTTCGTACACTTAAAAGTAAGAAGAAACCTCTGGTTTGCTGCTGTCTTGTGGAAAGGTGCTCTTTAATTTAGCAGGGAGGAAAGCCAACTCCTGCTTGATAGGCAATGCTGAAAAATAATTCACTGCTTTCCCTCCTGGAGAAGGAGGGCATGGCAAGTTGTGGAGTCATAGGTTCTCTTTAATAAAGGCAAGTGTGAAAGTAATGGGGGAAAGCTAAAGCACAGGCGGCAGCGAAATGAAGCCAAAGAGAAGGCCAGGAGGACAGACAAACAACTGACGCAGGTGAAAAACGAAGCCAAAGACAGCTGTTAATTCAAGCAACTTTAAAAAAAAGAGTTTTTAAAGTCTTAGCCAACAGAAATATAATTTGGGCATCCGAAAGAGGATTTAGATTTGTGAGGCTTGTCTGACAGTAGCTGGGAGGAGGCCTGCTGGCCTTTCACGTACCAGCGTCGCCATGTTCTTCCTCCACCAGAGCATCCCCAAGTCTTGATGACCCTCGCGTCCCGCTGTGGTCCCCAGGGAGCAGCGAGGGATGCCGCTTCACGTCGGGCAAAACCAAAGCTCTTGCTGCCGTGGTACTCGTTCTCACCCAGTGAAGAGTCTTCTAGAGAACCTTTCTGACAAGGGACTGTCATTGGGTTGGCTCTCAGAGGACCTTTTCTCAAGTCAATACTAAAAACAAAAAACAACTGCACAATTTAAAAAAAAAAAAAAAAAAAAAAAAAAAA
>Ga0065711_1032704_pt1 | contig 26846 bp, 33 predicted proteins | sample Hoacrofraction12_FD_59098 | JGI IMG/M metagenome (GOLD analysis project Ga0065711, IMG submission 59098) | Hoatzin crop microbial communities from Cojedes, Venezuela - Epithelial fraction 12 v2 (version 2) | ecosystem: Host-associated > Birds > Digestive system > Esophagus > Crop | place... | reverse complement strand
CATACACGGTCACACTCCTGCTTGCCCAGCCCTCACTCAGAAGTCGTGCGTGGCATTAGTTGGACCAGGGATGCTGATTATTTCGAGCAGGTGGCTGCGGGTGTATTCCTCCATCCAAAATTGTGCTGTGTGGTTTTTTTTTCCATAGGCAGGCAATGCAGTGCGTTTGCAAACCCCTCCCCGCCCCCAGCCCATCTCCATCGGGGGATGCCAAGGGGGCTGCTCCGGGGGCTCCAGGGGCAGGGACAGGCTGTGCACCCACCGGCCATCCTAACCCCGAGGGGATCGCGCCTGTCACGTGGGAACGAATGACCAGCTTGAGGGGTGAGACAGCCTGGGAATCGGGCAGGGCTGTGCACACACGCACGCACGGCTGCAGCACGGAGCGGTGCAGGAGGGGGTGGCAGAAGGGTGGGCAACAGCGGCCCTGCTTTGCTGTGGGACCGTGGGGTGGGATGTCTGCGTGCATGTGTGTGTGCAAACTAGGGCCAGGAGCCGTGGGCTGCAGCGTGTCCCCACGACACGGCAGCAGACGCCCGCTGACTTGCAGCACGAACCATTTTGCAGCCAGCCCTGTGCCCCATCACTTGCTCGTCATCACTCGGTGCTCCAGCCAGATGTCGAGAAGGGGGTGTCTACTCTGTATAAAAGGATGCACAATATCAAAATCCTGTTTACAAAAGAAAACAAAATGCAGTGCAGCACTAGAAAACCTTGCATCCCAGCTGCAACCGTCCTCCCCCTTGCTCTCCTTTTGACTATTTTTTTGCTACCCCTTTACATTGCCATTTAGCACGTCTCTGCCGACGGAACGCAGAAATACATTCAATTCTTTTTTTCTTCTGTCTTTTTCAAAACGCTTCCATGAATTTCCAAACGTTCTCCGTGCCGTTCAAAGCCGCGGCGAGGTGCGATGTGATGCTCCGGGCTGGGCGGGCAGCCAGCGCCTCACACATCGGTGCTTATGCTGCGGCTGCGGGAGAAGGCTTCCCGCATGGCCGAGAGCCGGTTGGGGTTGAGTGCCTGCAGGTTGGCCACGCTCACCGGCAGGTCCAGATCCTCCTGGCTCACCGTCTTGTAGCTCACCCGGTCACCCCCGTTGTGCAGCTCCTCGGGGGGCTCCTGCAGGAAGAAGGTGGGGGGCTCGTACGGCCCGCAGCCGGGGCAGCCGGGCCGGCTTGGTGCCGGCTTCTTGCCGAAGGGCGATGAGGCGTAGAGGGACGGGCCGTTGGTCAGCACTACGTTGCGGTTGCAGTGGAGCGGCGGGATGTGGGAGTGCACGGCGAAGTCGGGCTCCTCCTCATCCTCCTCGGACTCATCCTTCTTGCAGCAGTAGTACTGAAACGGGATGGCCCAGCGGGGCCTGGGCTCAGCCAGCATCCCAGACCGCCCACCCTGTCACTCCAAACCACCCACCCGGTCACCGAGGGGCTGCTCCGGGCGTGCCAGCCCTGGGGATGGGCAGGCAGGGGGACACCGGGCTGCCCTCTCCATTGCAGCACCCTTTGGGGCCACATCCCCCAGCCTTACCTGGAGCCTACAGTAGCAGAGGACGGCGATGATACAAAGCAAAATGACAGTCGCTAATATTCCGCCTGTGATGACCACGGTCCCGGCTGTCATCCGCCCTCTTCTCCATTAACAGCCTGCAAAAGCGAGCGCAGGGGGTGACAGGGTGCGGTGGGTGCTGGGTGTGCGCTGGGCTGCAGAGCCCCAAACCCTCAGCTCACCCCCATTTGCAAGGGGCTAGAAACTGGGAGGGCTCTGTGGGAGGTGGTGGGCAGGATCAGGCCAGATCGTGGCACCGGGTGCCTGTGAAAGGTGTCAGGGTGTACGCGTCCCCCCCCAAATGCCACCTTGGAGGTGCAGGGGGATAAAATCTTCATGCAGTGGGTGAGAGGTTTAGTGAGCAGCAGCTTTGGGGTCACATCGGGCTTATGGCCAGAGCCTGGGGCACCCAGGGCACCCTCCTGGCTCCTGCCTGGTGGCAGGGAGCTTCACTGATGGGAGAACGAGCTTTGCAGTAAGGATTTCTGAACTGTACGTGTTTTTCTCTGAGCCTATAATCCATTTTCCCCATGAAAACAACGTGGTATTTTCATTTGGAATAACTGGAGCTGCTAAGTGAGCCTTTAATGACTGCAGGGACGGGCGCTCTCCCCTCCCTGAGCAGTGAGCTGGGGTAGTGATAGGACAAGGGGTAATGGTTTTAAACTGAAAGAGGGTGGATTTAGATTTGAGGTAACAAATTCTTTACTCTGAGCATGGTGAGGCCTTGGCCCAGGTTGCCCAGAGAAGCTGTGGCTGCCCCCTCCCTGGCAGGGTTCAAGGCCAGGTTGGACGGGGCTCTGAGCATCCTGGGCAGGGGGGTTGGAAAGAGCTGGTCTATATGATCCCTTCCAGTCCAAACCATTCTATGAGTCTATGTGTCCGCCTGCTGCAGGAGGCACCAATTCCCTCACCTTTGCCATGACCAAGCCCCAGAGTTGGGGAGGGCAGTGGGGGCACCCCAGGATGATGTTTCTGAGAGCCTCGGGCGAGCTGTTCATTCCCACTACAGCAACTGTTGTGGCTGGGATGCAGTGCGCTGGACATCACGGAGATGCCAGGGCTCAGCCTGGCCCCACGCTTGCATTTCAGGGTCCCATCAGCACCCTTCTCTCCCTGGAATGCCCCTTAGAGGAACCTGACACAGAACTAGCAGTGGTGGAAGGTCCCTATTTCTGGCACTGCTGGGCTCACCCAGAAGGCAGATGCTGTGCACCACGCACAGCGCATGAGCCCCACAACGCCAGCACGGGTTTTGCTCTGAGCATCTCTGCCCCGAGAGCTCGTGAGAGGGCTTAAATTTCTCTCCATCCCACGCAGAATAAGACCAAGCTCCTTCCCACAGGAAGGATGCTGGGGAGACGCGTACCTGCCTGCACACACCTGCTGGCAGCGGCACTAACCCCAGCATCGCTCCGCAGCTAAAGCTCCAGCAGCACTTTAGTGCCGCAAGCTGGGAATAGAAGCAACACAAATTAAGAGAGAAATCGTACCCTGACCACCTACTCTACAAGTGTTTTAACAAAGCTGGCCTCCAGCTCACGCTATCAGGTTAAAACAAAAAAACCAGCCACCCCAGCCCCAAATTACTTCAGCACCCGAGGAAAAGCAACCGTATCTGTCAGGGATTTAACTCGCTTCCAAAGAAAATAAATCTGTGGCATATTTTCAGGCACTTAATGTCCTGCTAAAGTTGGGTAAGTGCTGAATGGATAAAGCAGTATCACATTTTATGTTACTGCTGAGCAGCGCTGTAGGAGGGAAGGTAATTTATAACGATGTCTGAATGCCTTCTCGCACCACGCGGCCATGGGGCAAGCGCTGGGCCAAATCCTGCCCTCATTCCTCGGACAAAATACTCTGAGGAGGCTCAGGGGCGAGGAACACAGCCAGGGGAAGGTTTTGCAAGAAAGTGCATTAGTGATTTAGAAACTTTGGTTCCTGTTTAAAGAGGGATGGAGGCGCTCAGCTGCAGACCTCGGGCTGCACCGGGTGCTGTGGGTGCGTGTGCTGGCCCGGTAGAGCCGGCTGGAAATGCCCATCCGTGAGTCCTTGCTGCTCCCATTTGCAGTATTGGGCTGCCACGGAGCCCCAGCTCAGCCCCGAAGCCTCTGAGGGACGGTTGCTGCATCCATCAGAGAGGATCAACATCTTAGCAAGCTCCTTGCCAGCCCAAGATGAGAGCTGGCAGGCAGGGCTCAGCTGGGGAGGGCTCCCTGCCTTCCTTGCCCGTTAATTAAACAGCGACCCAACCCGGGGGGACAGTGAGGGTTGCACAGAGCCAATTTTCATGGTTTCTGTCCAGTCACTGTCAGCCAGACGTGGCATCGCAGCCACCACTCCATCCAGAGCAAGACCATTTGCATTTCGCTCTTTTTTTTCCTCCCATAACATACTTGTCTGATTAAAGCTGCGTACCTGGAAGCATTAAACTCCCCAGCGTGCAAAGGGGGAGGAAAGCAGAGCATGTGGAGGCCCACAAGCAGAACAATTCCTGTCTAGACCTCCTTTATACATTTGTTCCTAATTTCACGCTCCACAGGCTCCCAGATTCATATATTTAGTAATAAATATCCTGGTAAAAGGAAGTGCTTTGCAGCTCCATTGTGGTCTAGGAGAAAGTATGCAGGAGCCCTGGTATTAGGAATGCAGGCACCGAGAGACACGGTCCCAGCAGACCATTGCTTGGCTCCTTCCTCGTCCCTCAGTAATGTTTGGAGCTCCCGAGGATGCCTGAAACCCCCCCAGCCCCCCTGCCCCGTCCAAACCCAGCCCCCAGCACGTCCTGCATCACTGCCAGACAGCAGGGAAGGGGCTGCGCTGGGATGTTCACTCCGCACAGGCTGTCTGCCCCCAGCCCAGGAGCCCTTTGCTGGAGGAAAGCAGACCCCAGCGCTGCGGAGGGGGACAGGGATGGTGCCTCTCGGGGTCACCACGGGCAGACGGGACCTTGGGTGCAACGCTCTCCCCTTGCCCAGCACCCTGCTTTACTTCCCTAGAGCGCAAAGGACAGGTCAGGCTGCAACAAATCAAAGACACGTCACTGCGTGGTTGCTACAGGCTGCTCCTGGATGAGCTGTTTGGTTTGAGACACCATCCTCTGCCGAATTGCTGCAGCTACAGCGGCACCATCCCTGCAGCCCTGCCGTGGCTGGGAAGTCCCAGGGTGTGAGCAAATGGCCTTTTCTGTTCCTTGCAGCCTGGAGAAGACACAGGCAGAGCTCCCATCGGCTCCAGCCCCAGATCAGTGGCTGCTTTCCACGCCGAGCTCCCCTGCACGTCCCTGCCATGGCTGAGGACGTGGGCTTTGAGGTCATGCTGCTCACCAGGAGCCAGGTCTGTGCCAGCCTCTGCTCCCCGCTTCGCCTGGGCACTGCCACAAGGGACTGAGGGACCTTCCCGAGGTGCTGCAGCCCAGCCTAGGGGGCTGGGGTGGTCTGGGGACGCTTCCCATGACCATGTGCAGGACAGCACAGAATTGCACTTGACAATGAAGAAAATAGAAGAGGGGGGGATGAGAAATCACCCCAAGTGTCATCCCCCCCCCCAGCATCTCGAACACAGCCCCTGAACTCCCAGGGGTGCCCGGTGCGGGGAGAGGCTGCTCACAGCTGCACCTCGCTCCCGGGCCAGCGCCGCGAGCGAGACGGGCAGACGGCTGTGCAGCCAGCGTCCCTCGGGAGCCTGCGTGGGAGGAAGGCTTCGGAGCAGCCGGGGCGGCTGAGCTCAGCCCATCCCAGGGCTCCAGCTAACACCCAGCTCCAAAACGCTGAGCTCCAGGTGCTGGAGTGCTCTGGCCACGGCCGGCACCTGTGGGCTGGCCTGACCCTGCTTGCCGAAGCTGTGGGAGAAGGAGACCTGGAGACTGCTAAGGAGACCACTCCAAGGTTTCTTTAATAGACCCTCAAGTGCCCAGTTAAGCCAGCTTCTAGGACTTGCAGGTGCTAAGATCAATCTTCAGGCTAGACCTTTAAATGCATGGGGCTTCCACCAATCCCATCCCATCCCATTCCATCCCATCCCCAGGGCAGCACAGTCACTCCAAAGCCTTTTGCACTAGCTTGAAAGTGCTGTCATGGCAAACACTAAAAAAAGGGAGTGCTGGTCCCACTGAAACTGTGCCGGCACAAGGAGACCCTGTCTTACCTGCAAAGAGCTGTAGCCCATGGCTCGTCCTACTACAGCATTGCCTGCATCCCGCAGCAGCCCTGGGACCTGCTTCCTCTGCAGCCAGAAGCAGCACAGCCCTCTATTTAACGTGGAAGTTGGGAATTGCCCTTATTCACCTGACTCCAGAAACTGGAGATTTAAGCAAACTGGCCAAGCTAGGTACGAACCCACTGGCAGCACAGACGTGGGTGCTGGCAGGGTTGTTTGCGCCTGGTACCCCAGCACCTGAAGCAGGCAGGAGCTTAGACCCCCACCGCAATAAACACACCGGAATAAACACACAGCCAGAAACACCCCACGCTTGATGGACCTTCTGCGTGGAACCTCTGGCCTTCGTCCTAGCCCTTCTGCTGGTCACAACGGTGGTCTCACACGTGCAGAGGGGAGCGGGGATCAGCTCTGCCCTGCGCTTCCAAATGGCCAAGATGGAAAAAGGAGAGAAAAAAAGAAAAAAAAACCCCACCCCACCCTTCCCAGGGAGCGGAGGAGGCCAGCGCCGTGTCCTGAAGTAACACCATCCTGCCTTGTCTTGGCTCTGCTCTGCGCTAGCACATCCCTGGCCGTGCTGTGTGCTTGGCCGAGCTGTTCCTGCGCCGAACCCTGCGTGGGTGTCCTCCTGCACCCGGGAAGGGCCTCCGAGGGGGGAGCAGCCCTGCACGCCAGCACGGCCCCCGGGCAGGGTCCCCATGCTGCCAGCACCGACCCTCCTCGAGCGTCACGAGTGATGGTCGGTGGTGGGTCAGCTTGTTTGGGTCACTCTGGGGAGAAGACCCAAGGGAGGGACCTCAACGCGGGGCGGTGTTCAGGTTGGGAAGATTAAGTCCTACATGGAAACTGGGAGTTGAGCAGCTGTGTATGGGGAGGGGCATGAGTCTGACCCTCCATGGTGCAGGGTCACCAGCTCCGTGGGTCTTGTCCTGGGTGGGCAGCATGGCCATTTCCCAGCTCATCCATGCACAATGAACTCTGACATGATGCCTCTGACCAAGTCATGCTTCAGAAGAAAGGCAAAGAGCTCAGCAGGAGGCCAGGGAAACGGGAGAGCACGCGAGCGATGCCGGCTGTCCGAGATGCCGCTTCCCTGAGCCGCTGGGTCTTGCTGCTGCTGGAGCCGGGGGCAGGCAGCATTCGGGACCAAGGACCTTGGCCCAGAGGAACAAGAAATCACACTATAATAAACTGGCCAGGGCAGAGGAGACTGGATCCGAGCCCTTGACGCTGCCAAGTTTGAGGGTGAGCCTGGCTTACACTCCCCCGTTGCCCCCGCCCCGTGCCACGGCTCTGCCCAAGGGCAAACCCCGGAGAGCACCGGCGTGAAGGAAAGCCACTGCCCAGCCCGCAGCCACCACCCTGGGAGGTGGGAAAGCAGCAAATAAGTTCGAAGCCAAAAACAGTTTGGTGGCAAACACAGCCTTATTTCTGCATTTCCCCCAGTTCCTGTAATCCTACCCAGTCAATGAATAAGAGCCGGGCTGCTAGGAACAGCCGGGCAGCGTGCCAGCAGAAGACTTTGCACTGATGGAGCCAGCGGACAGGGCAGCTGCCAGAAACACAGGCGCAGAACGCGGCTTTCCATACGAAAAACACTTCAAGCAGAAAGCCTGCATCACTTTTGTTTGCTTTCTCACTCTTCCTCCTGACGGCAGCGCTCCCGGCCCCAGGGCTGATGCTCTGCGCAAGCAGCAGGGATTTAAACAGCCAGGCTGGACCGAGGGTGGGCGGATGGGGGCTCGGTGCCTGCGGACCCATCGCTTTGACAAGGCCATCTGAGCGCTCCTCAACACAAAGACAAGCTGAGACATGTCTCATCAATCAATGCTTCCCCATCTTAGCCCAAATTCTTCCCATGTGGGACCCCTCTGTATCTCCAGGCACCCCATACTCCAAGTTTCTTTTGAACATTTTATGAGCAGAGGGTACCTAACTCCCTGCTGTCCCCTGTTTGGAGAATGCTGCTCACAATTTCCCAGACTGATCCATAGCAGACGGGTCCTCCTGGGTGCTGGAGATGGCTCGGAGATCCCAGTAGCTCCCTCCTCCCATCGGCCTCCCCCACCACCAAGGCACCCCCCAGCCCTCCTGCCCGCTGGGACAGACCCCGATATTTCACCTCCCACTGATGTCCAGATTAGAAACAACACATTTCAAAGGCAATCTATACACGGTGCCTGATAAATTATTCAGCAGATAGGACATTGCTGGAATAGTGCTGAGCTCTGCAGAACAGGATCCCGGCCAGCTCCAGCTTCCGCGCTGCACAGGGCAGCTTGGGCAGGGCTGGCACCGCAGCATGGGGCAGGCTCTGCCAGCGACCAGGGCTCACGGGATGCCTGGGAGGCAGGAGGACAGCGCCACGGCCATGGAAAAGTGATGAGAGCTGGGCTGTGAGAGAGCCCTCTGCACCCGTGGGCACCGGCCTGGTGCTCTCTCATGCTGGTTTTAGTGCCCTGGCAGCGAGAGTGAAGTTACATCAGGCTAACGCAAGATGAACATCGGGCTGATATGGGGATCTATGCCCCGTATTTGCATCAACCATAACCCACGATAAACTCCCCCAGGGGACTGGAGGCGCTGGGGACGGCTCCTCTCCTCTGCGCCCGTTCTCAGCTCAGCCCTTTCCAACCTGAAACGCTCCCCTAGTGCTGCTGGCGTGGTGCCAATGGGAATGGGGACAGTTAAACGTCACATTGACCTGCTCCTTCTCTCTACTCTTATTATCATCTGATATAACTATACGTAATAACGATATTACAGATCATTAAAACCCAGAATTTTATAATCCAAAGTGTTTTGCTAAATATTGCATGGCAGCTTAGTAACTCCTAGAAAAGCCGCTGCTTTTCCGATACGTTGTAGAAGTTTTTTCCACCTGCTGAGGACACACCGCTGCCGCAGCCCTGCAGGTGTCCCTGCCAGAGCAGCCAGGCTGTACCGCATGAGAGCTCCGAAACCCAGCGAAGGGGGCCCCGGCTATCCGGGACACACATCCTGCAGCAACAGCTGCTCCTCATTTCAGGTTCTCCTGAAGCTCGAAAAAAGCAGAAGCTCAGGCGACAATTAGGGATCCCCTTCCAATTACCACTATTGGTTTTTAAAACCGAGACTGGCACTTCGTGAGCTGTCTGAATTTTCAGCACACTTGAGCAGGCTGCCTTCAAAGCATCGATCCAGGGGATGCCTGCCCCAGCAGCGCGCGAGAGGGAATATGTGCTCGGCAATAATGAGGCAATAATGTCATTTAATACAACCAGATCACGCCTAATGAAAAATAATATTTGCACAGCTCATCAAAGCGGCATTGAGGCTTACTAAGCACAAATCCAGGCATGAATTTAAATGACTGCAGATGCTAAACGGAGCACAGTGGTGCCGCTGGGGAAGGACGGGGGAAAATGCTGAATTACCTGGATGGTGCCCTTGGGAACATCCCCTTCCAGTGCCTCTGGGGCCGTCACAAAGGTGCTGCTATGTCTGTCCCAAAGGGACCAGGGAAGGTGTCTGCAGACACTTCAGCGTTGCCTGGAATAAAGCAGGTTGTGTTCACCCTGCTCTGCCCTTCTGATCCTCTGTAAAATTGTAGAGCCACATCCGAAAAAGGATTGACAGGGATGTTATTGGTATCGACAGGGATGCTATCGGTATCGACAGGGATGCTATCGGTATCGACAGGGATGCTATCGGTATCGACAGGTATGCTAGCGACTCGGCGCTGCCCAGCAGTGCATCCCTGCACACCAGCCCTATACTCGCATCAGGCCAGGAGAGGTAAACCCAAAAACCAGGCCCAAGGAAGGAACCGGCGCAGACGTGATGGACTCGCCTCCGGGTCTGACCCCATGCACAGCGATCTGCCGCAGCAGGGGCTCACGGCCAGCCAGTCTCTGGCAGGGTTTGGAAGCCACTGTCAAACCACACCACAGGGTTTTACCCTCCCCAGTCCCACCTTCCACTGCCCAAACACTCTGCTTAAGTACCAGGAATTATTTCCATACATCAGCTGGAAAGCAGGCCATAATCCCAAGCACACATAAGCAGCCTAAACTTCTTCAAAAAAAAAAAAAAAAAAGAAAAAAGAAAGACAGGCTGTCTTTCCACCCTGCATCATTTAATCGCCTCTTGAATTATGGTTTAGTCAGCCTGAGATATTAGCATCAGAGAGAGCAGGTTTTGGTATTAGCAGCTTGAGATAAGCTACTGCAATCACTGCTGAGAGGGAAATAAGTCAGAGGGTGGGGAGCACCCACCCGCCCCAGAGACTTCAAGCAGGGCTGTTTTGCAGGCTGGAAATGTCCCCTGGCCAACCTGAAAAAGCTTGGGTTAGCTTAGTGAGAGCTAACACTAAATCTCACTCCTGATCAGTAGTTTTTCCTGCCATTCACCAAGCAGGCATTGCCCCCTCTCCATCACCGCCCCACGGGGAGCTCACTGCAGCCCCCCAGCAAGGCAGAGTCTGCCGGCGCACCAGCGGAAAGATCGAAAAGCCTTAATTTCCAGAAAACACTGCTGAAATGATGCATCAAAGGTGAAAAAAAGGGGAATTTGTCCTTCTGAAAGAGCAAGTCTTTCCAGATTTGCTCCGTTCACCTGGATTTTGAAAGGTCTTCAGGTTGAAAACCGGTCGTTGCTGCCCCGAGAGCGCGACGCAGCCAGGGGAGCCCCGTGGCACCCGGTGCCTGGCACCAACAGCTTACACCTGATTTTCTGGCAAATGCCTCGAGAGCAGGGTTTCATTGCTCAGAGCGGACTGCTGGGGCATGCAGGTGGGAAGGGACTGGCAGAGTCTCCGGCGGAGCTCTCGGCAGGTTACAGCCCTGTGTGGGAGCTGGAGCTGCCTCCTGGCCCCAGGGGCACTGGCACGGCAGCTGGGATGTGTCCGGCACTCCCATCCACGAGGGTCCTGGGGACAGGGGGTCTTACAGGCCAGGGACACCATGCAGAGGGAGAGGGAGGTCTTGGTACCCTCCGATGGCCATGCAAAGCAGCCGGGGTGGCAGCTCCCATGGTGGCCCTCCCAGCAGCGGCTGCTGTAGCTCCGGGGATTTGTTGGCACCTGCACGGAGCCTCCTTCTTAGGGGAAGACATTGCAGCAACTGGCCTGGGGGAGATGGACCGAGTCAGCCCTGCTGGGATTCAGCCCTGTGCTATTAGAAACACTACGTGCTTCAAAGCTCGTGTTTGCACCTTTCAGCTTTTGCCTCAGGCAGCCCCGCAGCCCCCTGCATGGCACCGTGGAGAGCAGGAGCCGATGCAGCCAGCAGCCGGCCCCCGCTGCACATTCAGACTTTGTGCAGCATCTGAGCTAAAGCCCCTGCCCAGCCCAGGGCCTCTGGCTCTGCTGCTCCTCCCTGGCTCTGGCAAACGAGGCAGCACCTTGCCCGAGAGGGAAAGCATCTCTACGCCAATACCCATTTTACAGACAGGGAAACCGAGTGCTGGGCTGGTTTAGGCTCTGCTTTTGAAGCTAGGCTGCTACCAAATATCAGCCCATTTCCAGACTAATGTGGCTTCCCCAAGGACAGGCACTGGGTAAGCAGCAAGCTGGGATCAGCTCCAGTCTCCCTCCACCCCCTGCGCTGGTGGCTGGGAAGGATGAGTCCCCACACCTCACCCAGCGGCCCCTGCAAACGACCGGAGACGCAGACGAGCCATCGATCCGGAGATGCAGATGAGCCATCAATCAGGGGCTGGGGAAGGAAGGACACGTACAGTGTGCGTTTCCAGTAAGCAATAAATCCAACAGCTTTGCATAGACAAGAGGTCTGAACACAGCTCCACGGGACGGGAAGATCCTCGGCAGATTAAAGTCTTTGTGAGCTGCACAACTCACTCTCCTTTGCTCGGGATTCATGGACCCAGGCTGGGGTGGAGGCAGCAGCACCGTCTCCTTGGTGCTCATTAAACACTCGAGAGCTCCAGGAACCACCCTCCATCCAGCTGGAGTAAGGGGCAGGAGGGAGACCAGCACCCCCCTGTCCTCACCCCTCACCGGTGCCACCTCCAGCAGCCCCCCGCTGTCCCCCCAGCACCACGCTGTCACACGCCAGTTCCTGAGCTGCCCTGGGCTCTGGCTCTCCGTGCAACCCAGTTATTCCTCATCAGTCCCCGCTCCTCTGCCCTTGTGACACCGAATCCCTGCGGCATGACCTGGGTCTGTGCTTCCAGCTCCTGCTGCTGCGTGACACCGGGTGGCTCCTTGGGTGATGGATGCGACAACCCAGCACCTCCCAGGGATGAGCCCTCGGGGCTGCCTGAACAACCGCTCAGGCACCAGCAGCTCCAGCTGGGATCTCCAAAGAGATATACGTTCTTGCCTTAAAAAAAAAATAAAAGTCATAAAAAAGGGTAGGGAGTTTCCATAGCTACAGCTTTACATTGCTGTGGCAAAGGCTCGGGTTCAGCCCGCGTAACGAGAAGCAAGCAGCGTGTTTTTCCCACTCCAGCCCAGCAAGGTGGCATGGTGCATGAATAAAGTGAAGAGCAGAGAGATCTCAGTGATTCTGGAAATAATGCATAAATGTTCAGGTCTGGCACGTGAGGCTGCCACGAGCACCGCGCTCCCTGCCCTGCCTGACCCATTGCTTGTATGGGGCACGAGCTGCATTTGCAGGTGGGGAGGGAAGGAGCCCTCACAGCCCCCCTGTCATCAGCCTGGCGAGCATGACACACGCCTTCACGCTGCTTGATGTGGTCAGAGGCCAAAACCCCCTTCATTTAAATCACTCTCTGCGTGCTGCTCCCAGGGCTGGACTTCCAGGGAGCCGGCGAGCCGGAACAAGCAGTGAATCTGCAGAGATTTAGTGCTGCTGCCAACGTAGAGTCACTGTCCCCAGGACCTGGGGACGCAGGGCTTGCCTTGCTTCGTGTCCGAGCCTTGTACAACGTAACGTCACGTTCTTCGGGCTGGTGTCGGCACCGTGGCTCAGGGAAAGGGCACGCGCATTTGCAAACTGCTCTGAGCACGAACAAGAGGGCAATGGGTTTCCTTGTTGCTTGTGACCAGGAGTTTTCCTACAGACAGTAAAACCTCCCTATGTTATCCCTTTTAATAAGGATTTATCATCGCTGCATCAGAGGAATTAACACAGACCTGTCTGAGAGGGTAATTTTCAGATTCCTGGCAACTTACACTGAACCGGTTCCAGTAAATTTTCCTTTTTTCTCCACCTTAAATCTGTTACAGCTTATCCTGGGAGGTAAGAGAGAGAAAGATTTAACTCAGAGGGAAAAGAACCTCACAACAACAAAATCATAAGCAAAAAAGCGGAAAAGATATAGTAATTCATACAGCTCAGCTGAAAACCATCATTAGGCGAATAAAGGAACAGAAAAAAGCCTTCACACAAATTGCTCTACTCAATAGCATGTGGGCTTAGAGCTGCTGGGATCAAATGTTCGAAATATCGACTGTTCCCCGGGACAGCATCCTTCAGAAATCAAAACACACGTGATGGATCTTTTTGCCTAGCGTCAGCATTAGGACGATGCAGCCCCCGTCTTTGAAATGACTCCTCGATGCGAGCGAGGCCCTTAAGAGCGATGCAGTGGTTCGTGCTCCCTGCACGCACGCTCTGCCATCTTCTCGCCATCCCCAGGAGCCAAAACAAGGCTACTGCTGGCACCGAACGGCACGGGAAACTGAGCCAGGCGAGGCTGGCGGGGCAGGGTGCTCCCACCGCTTCTGCTGGCGTCCGATGCCGGCACGCGTCAGGCTCTGCTCTCCCCACCTCCTCGTGTCTGCAGCACATTGACGCCGGCGTCTTCCCGAGCAGGCTGCAGTTTCTGCTTTCCTCGCTTAAATGATGCCTCACTCGCAACACCTCAAAGGACCAGAACATGCCAAGCAGCTTCTCTTTCAACGCCAAGCCTTAGAGCAGCCTTCTGAATCACCACGGAGCGTTTGAGCCCTTCCGTGGCCTCGCTGAAGGGCGGAGGGGCCGGGGTCCCAGCCGCAGCTGTACTTGCTGTGGGACGAGCTGTGCTTCCCGCAGCCCCAGGGGGGGGTCAGACCATGTAACCCCCCCGGGACGTGCCTGCAGAAATACCTCCATCCACGCTGGAGAGCAGGAGGAGACGCACACCCCAGCGCTGCCCCGCTCCACACTCCCCATCTCAGCTGAGTTCCACCTTTCTTCACCTGCGTGGTGAGTAAGCTCCCTTCGCTCCAGCACGTTTGCTTGAACTCGTTGGGGAGTAGGTACACCGTACCGTTAAATAACACCTTCTGCCCCAGAGCTAACCTTGCAGCGGTGATGAACTGGGAACCCGTAACCAAAGTAGCAAAACCTTTCATTGAACCTACGCTGATGTCTGAGCTACGCAGCCATCACCCTGGCCACGCTGACGCTGTGGTCCCACGACGAGCACTTCATCAACAGCACGCCTCAGCGCTGAACCATGCATAAACCTGCTTAACAGGGAAGTTTAAGTCTTACAAAACCCTGACATCTAAATGTGAGCGTCTTCACTGCCCTGTGCCTGGGCAGCAGACCAGAGCCCATCAAAACGCCGGCGCCCGGCTCGTGATGGAGCTCTGCCTGCAGGAGATGCCCCTCGCAAGGTTAAACCAACCACAGTTCTCCTCTGGGAATCGGCAATACATTCGTTCCAGCCACGGGCCTGTTTAATAAAACACCCTGCAACCTGGCTGCCACTGCTCCGGGGCTTGACAGCGGAGAGACCGGGCAGCGCGTGGAGCCCAGGAATTTCTGCTGCGATCACAGGATGCTTCAGTTCTGCTGCTGCTTGGTTGAACATGAAATCGCACAAGATTGTGATATTTGCGTTACGTGGCAATGTTAGCACTCCTATCAAACAAAGCACCACTTCTTCTCAGGTTCCTGCAAATGTTCTCATCCGTATTCATCTTTGGAAATCTCTTTTTGAGCAAAACCCAAGCACTGGCTACAGGAATAGCATGCCGGTGTTACGCATTCCTGAGGTTGGGCAACTCTAATCCTCTGCAGTCCATACTACTGCCATAGCCCACCAATATTCATGCTTTATATTTACTACCCATCAAGTCAGACAGTCTTTTAAAGACCAACCCCTTGTCTGCCAACCCTAACATTCAACATATAACATAATATTTACAAAGGTATCAAGAAAGCAAGTAAGATCAGCGCTCGGTTTCTCAGAAACTGGTATGACAGTCTTGTGTTTTCTATAACCTATGTTGTTTTCTTTAAAAATACAACAAAAACAAAGATGTGATGCCAGAAACACAAGGCAAAATATGTGCAACCAAGAAAACCCCACTTTCTGTGGGCTGAATCTGCTCCCACGGGCTACCGTGAGAATCAGGAATAACTCTTGAGAAGACACTAATGCTAAACTGTTGCAAACCAGAAAAAGCAAGCTGGAACGCTCTAATATTAATTGCATAAATATTTTGCTTGCCTGTATCTCACCGGACGTCAGACCCAGAGCCAGGCAGAGGGGACAGCACCGGCCCCCTGCTGCAAGAACAGCCAGGATCCTTCCGCTCACTAACCGGGGTCGAAGCCGCTGTGAAGCCCCCGGGTGAGACCCCGGCTGCAGCTCAGCCTGCCCTGTTCCTCTGCTCTGCCGTGCCCTGCACGGCAGCCCCCTCCAGCACTTCCCACCGCCCAGCACTGGGCACAGGGGTTTGATGTCCCCAAGGTGCCAAACACCCTGGGAGCTTCTGCCCGAGCCGGAGCGAGCCCAGTGGTGCCAGCACCCGGCGCTGCAGACCGGAGCTGCCCTTCGCCAGGTCCGTCTTCGGCTCCAGCGTAATCAGTAAGAAAATCGCTTTGGTGACAGCTGGAGGGGTTCGAGAAACGGTTTTGGAGCACTGTGGGTGGGAAAGGGGGTCCGGCCCCGCTCCCTGCCAGGGCACGCTCTCGGGAGAGCTGCGGCCACGGGCAGCAGCCGAACCACGCAGCTCTTTGCCCGTCCCTGTTTGCAAAAGGAAAGGAGTCGCAAAGGAAACCCACGGGACAGACACATGTTTGAATTATTCCCCCAGCTCCCCCTTTGTGTAATATAACAATAAGAACACAAAATTCGCCCAACAGCAAACCCATACCAACACTTCTTACCCGTCCCCCTCCCAACTCCACTCCCACTCTCTCAGCACGGCTATTTTTCCCAAATTCCACCACTAATATTTCCAGGGCTTAGCTACCCAGCAGGCAACACCAATCAAACCAAGACACCTCCTTTTCCCTCCGCAGGAGAGCCTTATAAACTGCATCCCTGTAAATCCCTGCTCCGCCGGCTTGCAGAGGGAGACAGGGAGAGATGCCTGGCAGCGAGGCCATGCATTCCCTAGGCCACTCTCCCGCAGCCCTGGCTCAGAACAGAGCTTCTGGAAGCCTCAATACTGTATTTTCTCCCCGGGAGGGAGTTTAGCTTAGATTGCCACAAAAGGCATCATGTCTTGCTGCGTAACTCACATATGTTATGACAACTAAAGAGTGACAACGTGCACGCTATCATTCTGCAGTTGCCAGGGTGGGAAACCAGGAGGAAGCAGGAGCATCACTGCCTGCAGGGGCAATGCAGGCAGACCCCGGTTCCGGAGAGCCTCGCTGCACAAGCTGTAATCTAGCTATGGAGGCAGGCAACAGATAAGGACCGAGTTAGTGGTTTGCCAAAGCTCAGGCAGGCAGACCCACAACAGGTCTTCAAACAAATGCAGGCTGAGAGCAAAGGGGATCCAGATGCAACCTGCACAGCAAAGCCCAAGCAACACACTCTGCTTAAATGGGGAAGCAAGCGTGGGCTTCAGAACAGGAGCTCTGTGCTGGGATTCCACTCAGAAAACACTATATTATTTCCTAGGGAAAAAAACAAATCACTCCAAGGCGTGAAATTGAATATTAGGAATAAAAATGCTCGAAGCTATTTGCAGGTACAGTATTTTTCTCACAGGAAACGGTGCCTGTAAGTGGATGTTTCAGCAAAGCTGCGATTTGCATGCCGTCACGCAGTTCTGGGGACTCCTCTGGCGCTTGGCTGTGACCTCCCTCGGTCTCCAGGCACGCTCCCGCACCATCGCAGCAAACACCCGCGTCGACGGAGCCCGTGTGTCGTCGTTCACAACAAAGTCCGAGACATCTCTCTGCTGTGATCAGTGCTGGCTTCTGGGTCTTTGAATCTCGAGCCATTTTGATCCGCTTCAGCTGACGTGCCCCGAGCCGGGGAGAGGTCGGGGGAGATGACTACTTCTGAACCCCTCACCAGGCTGCAGCGATCCCCAGAGGGTTTCAAAGCAGCCACATCACCCAGCAAGCTGGATATTTATCCTTCCGCAGGCAGCCACTTCCCTTTCATTAATGCTGATGTGTTTTCCCCTTTAACCTCGCACAGCCCGAAACTCTCAGCGAGCAAAGCGACAGTCTGGCTTCGACTGATGCCAGCTCCGCAGGTACAAGGAGAACAGGCAGTGCTAGAAGAGGCCACTTCTGTCCATGATGGTCCAGCCTAGATTTTCAGGCACAAGGGACTGCTCTGCACAGGAAAAAATGAAACCACAAAGGACTATTCCTCCCAGCTTGCTCAGAGTCCCCTCCAGCAGAAATGAAGGAAATCCCAGCTGCGTGGTGCGCCCACCGCTTGCAATTCCCCCGATATAATGAGCTTATGAGCTTCTGTGGCTCAGACCCTGTGATGAACTTGTACCTAGAGAAAAGCCACAGCGTGGCCTGAAAGCCGTACCTAAAGCTGGCAGCGCAGAGGGCTTCATCCCCCGCCTAGGGAGAAGATCATCTCCTTCAACCCCTGCGCAAGGGAGGCCAACCTTGGAAGAGCCTAAGCTGGAGTTTAGTGGCAATTTCTCTGTTACCCAGAGAAGCTGTGGCTGCACCCTCCCTGAAAGTGTTCAAGGCCAGTTTGGATGGAGCTCTGAGCAACCTGGGCTGGTGGAAGATGCCCCTGCTCATGCCAGGGAGGTTGGAACCAGATGATCTTTAAGGTCCCTTCCAACCCAAACCATTCTATGATTCTATGAATTTTAAAAAAAAAAAGACTACAAGCTTTTTCACCAAAGCCTGTTTTTCAGGCTGGCAGCTTCTGATGGTTGTCTCACCACCTGGGTTTTCATAACTGATACCTCAGTGACGGAGCTGCGGGAGGGCAGGGCTGGAGCACCAGCAGACGGGCAGCAGGGAGCAGGCAGACCAGGAGCGACAGGCTGGGCTGTGTGGGCTCTGAGCAGCTCTGAACAACAGCTCTACGCCGGCACCCGCTGCCAGGGCTCCTCCGCAGCGCTGACACGGCCTCACGGCAGCTCCAGATGCGGCAGAGGAGGGCTGGAGCCAGCGCCCGGGACGGGATGGTCCCGCTACGGGCAGAGGGCTCCGGTCAGCTCTAGGGCTCCGTGGGCACCCCCCGATCTCGCTCCCCCGGACCTCCTCTCAGAGAAAATCAGTGACAAAACAGAAAGACTGACGTGGGAGAGCGAAACGTGATTTCTTCCCCGTCACGGCTCTCTGAGGTGCATGAAATTAATGGTGAGAATTAATTCTGTTTGCCCTGGGGCCAAGGGAAGAAGCCAGGAGCGATTTCTGCCCGGAGTGCATGCAGATGTAAGGCTGCTGGGAGTGACAGCGAAGCCACATCTCTTCCCTTCTGCCACACGTGAGCAGCACCCTTGTCACCTGGGCCAGGGAAGGGGATGATGGCTGCCACTTCGCTTTTGCCAAAAATTCACACGCCCTTCTTTTTCTTTCGTTTTCTTTTTTTTTATAAGGAGGCTATGAACTAAACAGGGACACGATGAATAAAGGCGTGGGCTGCAGAGTGTTCCCTGCAGCGGCCTCGCCGAGCCCCCCGAGCGCTGGCAGACCCTGCCAGCCCCCCCCTCCCTGCAGAGCCTCCCACCCTCGTCTCAGGTGCTCAGAGGTGGTTGCCTTATCCGCTGCTAATGACATTTATTTTCTTTTCAGAGCCTCGGGGAGGACTCTTTCTCTCACCCTCCCTGCTGGTGTGAACACTACTGCCTTATTATGCTGATCTGAGGCTCTTTTTTAGTGTTGAGCTGCTGGTGGTCTCCCCTGCATCCCCCATCTGTGCTCCCCAGCCTGCTCTTCCCACAGCCAGACGCACACTGCCCAGGCTTGATACAACCAGCACTGAAATAAAGAGAAAAACTCGTGTTTTCAGGTTGGATCAGGTCCCTGGCCTGGCGAGGACGGGCTGAGACTTGCTTTTGGGTTTCTGGTAACTTGCCTCTAAAATGTCCTTCAGAAAAAGGCAATTATCCCAGTGCCATTAAGGCTCTCCCCATTGCACAGACAGATAACTCACTAGGAGTCTTTTGAAATAACCTTTAAACAATAGATCCTGTCTTGTTTACTGAACGTTTCTGAACTCAACAGTAATGCATCCAGATGTCACCCGTGTCTACCATAGGCCTAACTATTTCTGGAAACACACCAAGGGCAAATTGCTTGGGTAATGTCAGATATTGTTGCATAGCGAATGTGACAAGATTCCATCTCTTTGATAAAAGCTGTGGAGATAGCGATGTTTCCTAGGGCGGCAGAGCTGCGTGCACCTCCAGCTCGGCCCCGCGCGGGAGCTGCATCCCTCCCTGTAGCTCATGGGCAGGCGCAAGCGGCACGTGCTTCCCAGCTGGGCAGAAAATCAGCGCTGCTGCCAAGCAAAGCTCGGCAAGCTCAGAAACCGCCGCGCTGGGTGGTGTGTCGCTGCTTTTGTCCTGGAGGTAAGAGATGGGGAGAGGAGCGTTGGAGACAGCGAGGAGGGGCTGAGCTGCCCTCATGGCCCAGCAAACTTGGGGAAAGATGGGTGTCAACCCATCTTATGCCATGGCTCTGAATGAAGCCGAACACCACCTCTAACCCATCACAGGTTATTGTTTCAACAAGCAAAATAAAACTCTGTCTGAAGTGAGAGGGGAAGCAAAACTCCCTCAGCCCCTGATTCATCTCTTGTCTCCACTCCATGGCCTGCCACGAAGAGCACCAGTGCACGCCCAGGGAGATGCCAGCATCTCCCGACGGCATCCCAGGCTGCAGCAGACACAGCTGCCCCCCTGACTCCCGTGAGAAATCCGTACTCCCAGCCACCCAGGAGGGGACAAAATCACCAGTGTTTAGACTTTGGCCTAAATCAGCTCTGCTCCCGTCCCCACTTTGCGCTGCCTCTGACACAGCCACCTCGAGAACCACACAGTCGGTGGGAGCCAGCTCCTCCCTCTGGTGCCCTGAACTGGTCATGGCTGTTATTAAGCTTTCCAGGGTGAAATGGGTTCAACGATGCTCCAAAATGTTATTATGACACTTAATTTGGTTCCCCAGCCTTTCCAGCTGACCTCTGCCCAGGGCTGTTCTCGCAGTGATCGCAGGTCCCTGAGGTCCCAGCCTTGTCTGGGTCGGCCTCAGCTGTGATCTGAACGCAGCTGGAAGGTCTGAAGAGGGTCAGAGTCCATCACCCAACATAACTGTCATCCCTCTGCCAATCTGTGGTGCTCGAATATGTGATTTTTTCTCAGGCAAAGGGTGAACCAGTCCTGCCTAGTGTAATAAATTAGATCATGAGGAGAGAAGGAGGTAACAGACGATGACCTGGGAAGAAATGTAAATTAGAACGGGAATGAGTTGCACGTTCAACCCCAACACCTGCCACCTCTCTTCCATCCCTTCCCTGCTCTTCTTCAATGCGACAACTTGCATCACAAGCCGTGGCTGCGGCAGCCCTGCCAGCAACAAGCACCTCTCCACTGGCCATGTCCTTATCCATATCCATGACAACACGACAGCCAGGTACCAGCACACGACAAGTGAGCAGGTTCCGAGTTATCCCCATTCCTTACACCAGCACTAATACAGCTAGGTGCTGCACAGCCAAACGAGCAGCTCCGAGTTACGTAAATACCCTACAGCTTGGCCAGCCGCAAAACCCCTCGCTGACGCATGTGGTGGGCACCAAGGACATACCCTGATGTGCCCAAAGGTCAGGGGCACAGAATTCTTCAGCCTGCGAGGACACGGCTGAGCTCTCTGGGCTGCACACAATGCCCAAGGGCATTAAGTACCTTCACCTCTTTGTATCTGGCCTCCAGCAAAACTTTTCAAGGATCCTAAGGGGGGTGCTTAGGTGTGATTATAGGCTCTGCAGGTGTTCTTCAACTTCAGACATGGGAATACCTTTAGAAAGACTTGGGTCAATATGCCACTGACAGTGAGTGGGTCCTCTGTCACTCAGCCGCTTCTGAACATGTTCTCCTTAGCTTGCAAAGCCCGTGAGACCAAACCTTCAGGCTTGACACCCGTGTCACCTATGTGAGGGTGTGGGGACCGCCACAGTTGCAATGAAACAGGATCAGGAGGAGACGTGGCAGCTAGACTGATCTACCGGGCTTTGCTGGAAAGCAAAGAGAAACACGGCGGAGATACAGCCAGTAACCACAGCACTGGTAACGTTCTGCAACCCCTTTGTGCTCAGGTACGCGCAGATCTTTAAGAACTGCCTGTATCTATAATCTGTGTTCACTGACAATAAACCAGAAAGGAACAAGTGCTGCTTCCTTCCTCTCCCCTCACTTCCCCACATCCTCCATAAGTGAGAATCAATGCATTGAGGGGTGAGAAATCAACAGCGGGGGATTTTGTTGAAGTTCTTTCTATCTACTGAGCACCAGCACCATTCCCTAAGAGGTCCTGTCATCGTTCTGCACAGAACTCCTGACACACAGGGGAAGGAGGTTACAGTTCTAATTACAGCTGCACGGTCTTTCAGGTGTTTGAAATCTCTTTTCACCAACTGACAGCCCTAATGCATCTTTCTGCTCGTTTCAGACTAGATGAAAACCAACCATAAAAGGTTGCAAACAACCTGCTGTTACTCAGATGCCATCGCAACGGGGCAGCCGCCCAAATACAGGTGTGCGCATCGTTCAGGCACCGAGTTCATGCACAATTTACACAAACTATTTGCCCTTAACAGCATTATAATTCAGATGCTTACTCAGTGAAGACAAGATATGATCACTACGAAACCCCATCCTACTGGGTGCTTTTGCTCAAACGAGGTCACTCCGGAGCACTGCCTGCACTCTAAACATTGGGACATCTGCCAGGCTTCCTAAAATGACAGCCATCCATCACGACAGACTGAAGCGCATGACTTTACCATCTAGGTTTTATGCTGATTTCACTGCTCATTTTAGGCTAGAAGACAATCTGTTGAACCTCAAAGTGCAGTCTTCTCTTACCTTTAATTTATTCTGTCAGAAAACTGTCTACCTTAATGAGTACGAGCACACCCCCACTACCTTCCAAGTTTGGTGATCTGTTATGTCAAATATAAATAATCCTGTCTGAAACCAGTCAATGTGGGGAAATGAAAAGCCATCTTCCCCTGGGGGATTTCTCCCCCCCTCCCACAGCCCCCCCAAGCCTGCAGACTACCTTTAACGTATCGAGCAACGTCCACGTGCTTCTGAGAGCACAGACCTAGACGGCTGCTGTATTAATGAAATAGTGACAAAAACAACCCACAGATAATTATGCCATCACCTTCCTCGCGTTCACCTCTGGATTCCTCTCCATCACAGCTCCCTGGCAGCATGTGAGCCAGCGGGCTGGTGTGCTGCCTAGCCTGGGGCTGGGGTGGTCTCTGCAAACTCATCGGGATGGAGTGGGGGGTTCCTGCGTCCGTCGGGCCAGGACATGAGATAGGAACAACCCCTTGTCCTAGACGCGTGGCTCCAGGCGAGATTCCCAGAGCGGCTGCCGAGGGAGGCCAGCTCCAGCCCCACGCTGAGGGTGCAAAGCAGGACGAGCTGTCCCCGGCGCAGAACAGGGCACGACACATGCACCCACGTGGGGCAGGGGATGGGGGCAGCTTTCCCACCCCACCAGAGAGATGCTTTCGCGACCTTCTGCACAGGCATGGCTTCGAAACTGCGGATGCTGTGGGGCCAGGAGAAACCCAGCCTGGAGCACGCCGCTATTTTTCACCCTGGTCCAAGGCGGTGGGACTTGACCAGTCCCCCGGAGACAGGCTATCGGGGAGCCGATGCTGTGCAGTTCTCCACCTCCCTGTTCCCTCTGCCTCCCCTCTCCAAACCCCTTCCCAGCCCCAACTCTCGCAGCGGGGCTACGCTCGCCTCCTTGCAGGGTTCCCCCGGGGGTGAGCTGCGGGTCCCCCCGGAGCAGCAACCCCACCGCGGCTGAGAGGCGCTTCAGGATGCACCGGGAGGAGGGCGGGGGGATGGAGAAAGGGGTAAACAGGGGGGAAAAAAGCACCGCAAAAGACCCCCAGCGTCGCGAAGGACGGGGAGAAGGAGCCCGGGCACTGCTGGGGGGGGTGGTGGTCGGTCCGTCCGCCCGCGGCGGAGCCTCCGCGCCGGTGCCCGCTCCCCACGCCGCGCCCCGCACCGCGCTTACCTCCGAACGGGGGAAGGGGGCCGGATCGCTCAGGTGAGGACCGCGTCTCCCGGAGTCTCCAGCTCGGAAAGCATCAATGCAAAAATTAAAAAAAAGGAAAAAAGAAAAAAAAAAAGAAAAAAGAAAAAAAAAGAAAAAAAAAGAAAAAAGGAAAAAAAGGAAAAAAAAAGAAAAAAAAGGATTAAAAAATCAGAATAAACAGGCGGCGGGCAGCTGACGGCGCGGAGCAGGCGAGCCGGCAGCAGAGACCCGCTCGGCACATGGCCGGGCCCGCAGCAGGGCTCTGCGGGGGAGCGCTCCCTCCCCGCCCCGCACCCAGCGCCGCCGGGGCCGCCAATGAGGGCGGTGCGGAGCCGGGCGGCCCCCCCCGAGCCCCGCACTGGGCCGCGGCGAGCGGGAGGCGGCTGCCGGGTGTCCGTCCGTGTGTCCGTGTCCCTCCCCCGCCGGGATGCGGGCCTGTCCTGGAGATCGGGGCCGCGCCTCGGAGCCCGCGCCCGGGGGAGAGGGGGGGTGGCCCCACGGAGCGGGGTCACCCTCTCGCAGACCCTTGTCACCCCCCACAGAGCCGGGTCACCCCCTCACAGACCCCGGCTGCACCCCACAGAGCAGGGTCACCCCCTCACAGACCCCGGCCACCCCCCAAGGAGTGGGGTCACCCCCTTACAGACCCCGGCCACCCCCCAAGGAGTGGGGTCACCCCCTTACAGACCCCGGTCACCCCCCACAGAGCCAGGGGGAACCACAGTTTGGCCGAGGGAGCCTTCATCCCCGATGCTGTAGCAGGGAAAGCACCTCATCTCCCCCTTGCAAGGAGAAAAACCAAGGCAAATCCCGCAGCATCCCCAGCTCAGCCCCACGAGGGTTCCAGGGGTTTCAAACAGGACGTGCCTGTCTCCGCGCACCGTTTGTCAGGTGCGCTGAGGGTTTTGCTGCCCAGTTTTGATGACAGCCATCCCTGGGGAGGGGAGCATCTCTCTCTTTTCTTCCCAAGTCCAGCACAACCTCAGCCACTTCAGAAGTCCTCATCCCAAGCCTTCTCTGAAGATGCCAGCGCTGTACAGGGCATGTTTGGCACTAGCAGTGGTGATTCATAGAATGGTTTGGGTTGGAAGGGACCTTAAAGATCATCTGGTTCCAACCCCCCTGCCGTGAGTAGGGACATCTTTCACCAGACCAGGCTGCTCAGAGCCCCATCCAACCTGGCCTTGAACACTTCCAGATTCACAAGACTTCGTTAGTGTCGGGGTGGTTATCACATCCCAAAGCTGAAAAAAGCCATGTTTGGTAACAGCAGACCTTGGGACAAAGCCTGGGGACTCAAGTCGCCATTACCCTTCTAGCAGGGCAACCTGCAGAGGCACGGGCAGAATCATCACAGCCACGCGTGGAGGTTGTGTCCCCCCTCCCCAAGCTCCCGTGACAGGGAAGGAAAATCTCCCCCAGCTCTGCCACCGCATCCCCTGAGCTCTGCAGCCACCCATCCCCAGGCACGCAGGGTGCTCGGCGGTCTCGGGAGGCCCTGCCTAACCGCATCCCTTGCCACCAGCCTCGGCTGCCGTCACCCACCTTGTCTGCAAGCTGTCAAACTCCTCGGGTAGCAGGGACCCTTCTGCCTCTGCCAGCCCCCCCAGCGATGGCGCTGGGAAGACAAGCGTGTTCAGCCCGGAGTGCCTCCGTCTGTCGGGACGTGTGACTTTTGTCCCGCTACGTTTATTTCCCCGGCCTGACTTGCGTTTGCAGTCCCCAAGTTCTTCTTAAGAGCTAACTTAATTTTTCTCTTTGGCAGTTTTAGCCCATCGATACTTGTTCTGTCCTTGTTGACTGATGAGAATAATTAGTCTCTGGTCCTTTTATAGCACATCTGCTCTTTTTAAGATGGTATCGCTTATAGCACTCTTTTAATCTATAGAGAGGGAAACAGTTGCCTTTAATTAATTGCTCCCTAAATAAACTAATTACCGCCAGTAATTTCAGCACACTTTGCACGCGGTTCAAAAGCCTGCACAGAGATCTGCAAGGCGAGACACCCAGCCTAATGACAAGAAGGGAAAGCAAGGGGATAAAATATAGTTTATCTATAGAGGGTCTACTTAAGACTATTATTGTTTAATTATTGTAGACCTTATCGGTTAGTACTGAACTGCCTGTATCATGGTTCCTGTCCAGTTTTGCTTCAAGGTTGCTTGGACTTTGTGTAAAAGATACTGGAAAGCTATGCCAGAAAAAAAGCAATTTTAGCTTTTTATTGCTTTCATGGGTCAAAGATCATTGTCTAGCAATTTATCATTGTATCTTTGTTCAGAAATAAGAATGATGGATGTTCTTCACTTGGGCCATTGATTTCAGTTTCTATGCCTGGACTCCTGTACTTCAATAAACAGCCTCCTTGCTTCCCAGTGAGTGTGTCAGAGCAATTCTCCACTAATCTGAGCCCAGGACAGAAGGAAGGAAAAACAATGTTATAGCAAGGACTTAGCAAACACTCGGGCTGCCTTGAGCAGGTTTAGAGCTTGTTTTCTGGACTGACACGAGGTCCACTCGCGCTAAGAGCCATGAGAGGAAGATCAGTTACCTATGGAGAAGACAGAGATTTTTATAATATATTTCTACACAGCAGCACTGTGCAAGACCTCCGCTGTGAGCAGGGTCTCGTCGTGCTAGGGGCTGTACAAACACAGAGCGCCAAGAGCCGTCATCCCCTAGATTTCACAACATAAATTTTTACCGAAGGGAAACGCTAATTAGCGCCCGCAGCTTGGGAGCAGGTCCGCAGCCTGGAGAGCTGGCAGCTGGCCAGCCACAGCTTCCATCAACCCGTCTCGCCGTTTGGGAGGGGTCCTGTGCCTGCCAATTCTGGGGGATAAACAGACCAGCAACAGCCTGGAGCCAGGTCAGGTGTAGGTTTTAAGTACAGTGCTCAGTTTATAATCACCTGCTTTCCTCCACCACTGCCAGCAGGTTACTCGCAGTGTAAATCCTTCGGTGAGTTCACGTATTCACACTCCCGCACTCCAAAATTCCTGTTTTCTTCACACCTGATTCAGGACTTGGGATCAAAGTGCCTGAGAATATCGTACGCTCCTCCCTTCACTCAGCATCCAAGGCCACTCTCTAGGCTTTTGTCCCTACCTCCATCTTGCTCCGTCCCCAGGGATGTCAGGGAAGGGAAGGTTCCCATCTGGTTGTCATGACCCTGGAGACATCTTCCCCTTCACCGAGGGGCTGTGTGACCACAAACCCCGACCAGACCTGTGTGTTGCTGCGAGCAATGGGCTGCTGGAGCACTGCCCAGCTTCCTGTCTGTATTCCCAGTGCCCCGCCAGCCCGGGGGACAGCGGTGCCATCTCTAGACTGAAACCTCATCCAGCAACTGCAGTTCGGTGGCCACAACACAAACCAAGCGCGTGGCCTCTCGGGGATGCCATAAAGCACACACACGCGCCTCAAACAGGGCTGAGCTGTAGCTGAGAGCGCTGAGCATCGCGAACGGGTCACACCGCTCCTGCCAGAGCTTCTCTCCAGCGGGGACACACAGCGTTGGGGCTCTAACAGTTCCAGCTGAACATGAGGAAGAACTTCTTCCCTCTGAGGGTGACGGAGCCCTGGCCCAGGCTGCCCAGGGAGGCTGTGGAGTCTCATTCTCTGGAGATATTCCAGACCCGCCTGGACGCGGTGCTGTGCAGCCTGCTCTGGGTGACCCTGCTTGGGCAGGGGGTTGGGCTGGGTGACCCACAGAGGTCCCTTCCAACCCTG
>Ga0065711_1032703_pt1 | contig 26847 bp, 13 predicted proteins | sample Hoacrofraction12_FD_59098 | JGI IMG/M metagenome (GOLD analysis project Ga0065711, IMG submission 59098) | Hoatzin crop microbial communities from Cojedes, Venezuela - Epithelial fraction 12 v2 (version 2) | ecosystem: Host-associated > Birds > Digestive system > Esophagus > Crop | place... | reverse complement strand
AGTCTCCCACTAGACTCAGCGCCGCTGATGACAACCCTCTGAGTTGTGCCATTCAGCCAGTTCTCAATCCACCTCACTGACCACTCATCCAGCCCACACTTCCTGAGCTTCCCTAGGAGGATATCATGGGAGACTGTGTCAAAAGCCTTGCTGAAGTCAAGGTAGACAACATCCATGGCTCTCCCTTTGTCTACCCAGCAGAGGGAAGTCCTGTTCCATAGTTTTTTTTTCTCACACAGTTTTCCATAAATATCTGCAACTAGCCATTGTAAAACACAGGATAGTGTGCAAGATGACTCAGAATTGCTGCCCTGAGAACAGAAGGGTCAAAGGTCTGCACGAAATACAAGAGAAGTTCAGATTTAAGTTCAGCAACTTGCATATGTTTAAATTAGTACTCGCAATTGCAAAGAAAATAACCTTAATCTCCACATCTTTAAAATTTTAATGCAAGAGGTAAAGCCATAAAGCAATTGGATCTTTTCAAATGAAATCATTGGTTTGAAGTGGTAAACAGTTGTAAAACTCTACACATTTGTCTTTGAACAGTTCCAGTAAGTTATTTATTACACAGTGCAGCACCTACTAAGAATGCGTCACATTTAGTCAGCTTCTGTGTTGTGCTTTTTTCTTTCAGGTACAGGTGGTTTCCAGATCTCCTGGAGCCTGCTACCCTGACATAAAAGAGCCTAACATAAAATTTTCTAGCATTAATCAAAAAAGAAGGTTAATACTTTATAGCTAATTCTCACAAACTAATCTGCATGCAAAGATTGTTGCCTGTAAGACAAATGGCTGGAAAGGACCGTGACCAACTGAACTGAGATCTGTATATTTTATGATCTTCAGCTGCTTTAGCTCTTTAGAGTTGAAAGAGTTGCAAAGCAAATTTTTGACAGTATTTGGATCATAGAAGGGAGTGGCACCAGATGTGATAGAATGGTAAGATTACAGTTTATGCATGCAGCTGTTTATCATACTCACTGATCCTTTTTGCTAACTGTATACGAAAAAAAATAGTTATTGTTATTCTTTCAGAAAACTAAAACTGCTGTGCTTTGTGCCTGTGCCATCTTCATGATTTTTGTTACAGTTGAAACTGTGTGTGCTTCAAAGGTAAACATTTTATCATAGGAGAGGGTTCTTTTCCGGTGAAATAATACCTACTTTCTTTCTGTGACTTGCTGAGTAAAGCCGTTCTGAGAAGTTGGTATAAGACATTAAAAAAATTAATAGATATTTAAACTATGATAGAAAATTAACCAAATTGTTTTTGACATGACAGCTGTGCTAAATGAAATTATCCAAATCAATATATTCTAATAAGAAATGGTGATAAGAAAGTTCTTGTAAGCATATTTATATTATGTATAAATGGTTTTTATGTTTATGCCGCGATACTTTATTCAGATACATATTTATTTTACATGTGCCTCTCATGGAGAAACTATCCAGCAATATTTGTAGGATTACAAGATTCTTAATTCGTGTGGTGGTTTGATGGCACATGGCTAAAACATACCTTTTATCTTTTATTTCTGCTTGTATTCAAGCTTTCAAAAATAAACAAACATAATGACCTGTCCTTCTACCTGCAAAATGAACTATGCATTTTATTGCGGGGTTTTAAACTGCAGTTCTGGTGATTTTTAAGGCTAGCTAGCAAATAGGTGGTTTACTTTTTGCTGATCCTTAAAAGAATCTACTTGGTATGCAGTCATTATATTAAATAATTGGAAAAAGACAAGTGGTTGTGTGTAATGATTGAGTGGAATGTGAAATTTACTTCTGTTTGACAACAGAATGTCACTGAATAGACAGCCCCTCTACAAATAACTTTGAAAACAAGACATTTGAATTAAGAAGGTACTTAAAGAACAAAGAATAGTATGCCTACTCAGTATCTTCAAATATTATTCAGGTGGCATTTGCTTAGAGATTATGGACTCCCTCTGACCTACTCTTGACTTTAAGGATTTATGTACTATATCTCAGGAACAATATAGAAGAGTGACTGATGGCCCAGGAGTCATTGCTATAACACTGTATGCCCAGGAGTCATTGCTATAACACCGTATGCCCTCTGGTATCTAATTACTGAAGTCAGCCTTGCCTAAGAAGTTTTATTCCAGGTTGAACCATTACTAGAATGATGTTGGAGAGGTTCAACTTGAAATCAAGATATTTTGGAGGCGTATACACAGTAGGCCTGAGGTGAATTTAACCAGTCATAGGATTCTCTGATTGCAACAGTGAAAGGCAAGCTGAGCAGCAAATGATTCTTCCACAGTTATTCTAGGTATCAGAATAGCTTTATGGAATTGCAGCAAGTTATATCTTCTCCATGCTTTTGAATCTGTGCTGGCTGAAGACTAGTGTAGGCCAACAGCAGGTAGTCGATAATCAAAGGAATAAGGAGATTGATTGAAAACTACTTCTGCTTTCCTAGTCCATGTAGTTTGCATTAGATTTGCAGCTGAACCCCAGAATTGGGCCCACTGAAACAAGAGTGAAGGCCCTAATATGTAAAATCCTGTCACACTGACATCTTGGATAAAAAGGACCACGCTTGAAGAAGTACAATCATATGGACTTCTACAGCTCTATTAGCAGTACTACAAAACTGTACTACAAATTTCTGTTAGGTTTCTAAATTTACCAGTGTCACTGAAGGAGTGATGCACTTCACTTGTAAGAGAGAAGCAACAATATATTTTATTGATATAAACCAGTGATTTAACAAAATTCAGTGGTAAATGAGACAGTGGTTTAACAAGATTTGATGGCAAGGTACACTTGATTATTTACTGCATAGAGAACAGGATCAGACAAAACTGTCAGGGAGACCGTCCCATTGAGTCATGAAGTTCAGGGAGGACCCCCTTCCTTTCTAAACTCCTTCTGAGAGAGGACTCTAGGTGTGGCTGGCCCAGACTGAGCCACAGACTGCGTCAATGGTTTATGTCTAAAGGATTATACGTGCACAATCAATCCTTTATATCACTCAGCTAAGATTTTTCAAAGTTTCAGCATGCTTCCTGAGAATCTGTTGCTGCAAGGAATCTCTCAGCCTCGAGGAGTAGCCTTGAGAGGCATCCCTAACTCAAGGGAAGATACTGGCGTGCAGCCCACTGCTGTGCAGGAAAGCTTAAAGGGCTCTTGGGCTGCTCACTATTTATAAGGTGAGATGATTGACTCATAGTCATATTTGCATACATACTACAGATTCCAAATATGGCTTGAGATGGGCATTGACAAGCACTGTGGCTAGGTGGGCGGATTGACATAAATTAGACCTTGGCTATTAGGCTATTATCTGTCTCCCTAAATCCATTTTGACCAGACGCATACATCACAACTGCCATTGGTGGTTATCGCTTGAGCAGGGCTACAGGAAAAGGTCAGGTCAGGGTGGTGGCGGAGCATACCATCACAACAAAGCACACCACAGTGATGTTCTTTTAGAATTTGCTATTACTTCAGTAATTTTTTTCCTTGTTCCTCTGAAGAGTTTCCATATAGACTTGAGGTTTGTAAATACGGACCAGCAGTTAAAAAAACAGAAAAAACAAGGACAATGTTGCTGTGATATTAAAAAAAAAAAAGATTCTGTAAGCAAAATGTGTGTTAGTGCTTCAAAAATTGCAAAGAATTAAAGATTTCAGATGCAAGCCAACAATCTTACCCTCATCTTTTCCTGCCACCTAAGATCATGGGATATTTCTGAAGAACTATACCTTTTTTCTATAATCAAATAGCACCAGTAAATAGGCTATATTTACATATTAATGTACAAACAATTATTATACAAGAGAACCCATTTGGCCAGAAGTTTTGCTTCTGTTTACAAGCCTGATGATGATGAATTACTCCTCTATTGTCATAAAATAGCTAAATGAAAAAGAAATCATATGCTCACTACCTTCCTCCAAATAACCTGCAGCTTAAGATTTATAGAAAGCTTACATAAATCTTACCTTGCATAAGATTATATAAACTTCGGACTTTCCTCTCATATATGCTTTCTAGCCAAAGAATCGCATGTTTTCACACCTCTAGCTGTAAACAGCTCATGGTGCCTCCTACTCCCCTACAAGGAACTACCTCACATATTCACAAAATTAAATCAACTCAGAGGAATAAAATCACAGCTTAAGATCTGACCACTCATAGCTAGGTATCATAATCATGTGACTCCTTTCTCACCCTACATTAGTCATAAGATAACCTCATACAAATAGCTACCTTGACCTCATCTCCATTCTAAATGCTGTCTTCAAACCAAGACTCTTTTCCAAAACACACCAGACAAAGAAGTGATCGGAACTATCATACACTGAAGATGAAAACAATCTGGCAATAAATAATTGAGGTGGATGTTGCTAATTTTATGATTTTGGGAGATATATTCCAGATTATTCAACATACCTCTACTGTACATACACAACTGAGGGTGGCACCTCAAGGGCAAGAAACTCCAAAACATAAGGCATACATCTTATTGTTCTAGTCACACCAAACCATGGAGCTGACTTCAAGCTCCCAGAACTGATTTTTCAGAGGTCTCATGTTCTTCCCTATCTGTATCTATACTCTTACAGACACTGCACAGAATGTAAAGATGTTTGAAAAGTGCAGGATATAGTGACTTGGCTGAGTACATTATACAGAGAAACTGAGGCATGTGAGATTTTATATGAAATATCCTCCTTTGACCTGTGCTATGCACTTTTCACCCTCTAAAAGCTCCACATACAAGGCTTAAGCAATTCCATCACGAAGACTAGTAAGGGTGTTGTTTAACTGTATTTCTGAGATGGCAGAGTTGAGGCAGGGCTGGAGTTCATCTTGCCTAAGTTTAGCTAAATAGCAGTTATCTAGCCTAAGCTACTTGTCCAGTTTTCTTCTCCAGTCAGAGGAAAAGAAACACCTCCAGAGCATGATGTACCCCATCCTAAGATGAGATCAAACCATCTATGAAGAGAGAGAGAAAGAGGGAGAAATATGTGCAGAAATCAGTTAATTGTATTTGGAGACCTCTGTCTCTTGCTCTTCTTCTTCATTGATGGTGGAAAGAGTCTGTGCAACTAGCTTATGTAAATGTCTGACTGTCAACATGTGTACTGTCAGGCAGGCTGAATCTCAATATACGAGCACAAAAAGCTGTACAGGATTACTTTAGCTTTCGTTCCATAGTGATAAGCAGAACCCAGAGGCCATGTTATTTCTTTGTTGGAAGTAATACATGAGGAATTTGAACTATTTAATCTAACTAATTGCCTGGGCAATGCAAATCTCAACTCTGGGTTACTGCAGTAACTTTCAGGTTAGCTGAGCCAGGGCCAGAGCCTTGTCTTTTAAAGCCAGTGTTGACATTCTGTAGGAAGAAGCTGCACAATTACTCCTCTTTCCACATCCAGTCTACCCCTTATACACACAGAAAACTAATACCTGTTGCCTTGAACTGGATGCTGTGTTGATAGAATGGTTTTCCTGAATTGTTTCTCTCTTTCATTTTTACTAGATGGCAGGAGATATGCCTCCGACAATGATGGACAGGATTACAAGCTTAATCTGGAGGTCTTCAGTGCATTTTATAAAAGTAATTTTTAAAGAAAAATAAATATAATTGACCAGTATACTAGCTACAGATAAATATCTGTTGCTTTTTATCACATTAAAATCAAAATCCTTTTTTGCTAGTGTAAGCAGTTCTAACTCCACAGGATTATTTACATAACAGAGTATCCATTCCTTGGTTTGGTACACTAACTGAAATCTAAGGGAAAACAGATGGAGGCCATGATTTTTCAAAGTGGTCAAAATTATTCTGTCTCTGCTGCCTGTGGCAATTTGAATTCTCTAACAGCAGAATTAACCAAGAACACAAGACTGTCCTCCCTTTAAAACCAGTGGTTTTCTAAGAATTCAACTGTTTCTTTGGAAAAAAACACATCAGAAGTTCGGTGATCTTTCTGTATATCTGGAGTTGAGAAAAGGCCAGCAGCAACATAGTGCATTTCCCATATCCAAAACAACTGTGACTGCAACAGGATGACAGCAGGGAACAGAAGCAGCCCTGACAAGAGAAGGATGCAGTGAAGTAGTGCAAATACCACATACAGACAGAATGAGATGATGCCAGGTGGCAGAAAGAAAGAGTAATTTTGGTGTTATTGGAAGTAGAATTTGTTCAGTGCTTATGACGGTATAATCCCTCTCCATGACTACAAAGCAGAGTTATACTGTTGGGAACCTGCTGCTTGAAGATACAGCACCACTGTCTCCTAATGCAACAGTACAATCTGAAGATTCCACTTTTTCTGGAGTGGGACACACAGATTACGTTCCCACTATTTTGACAGGGACAAAAAGGAATTTGGAGTAGTCCTCAGAAAGAGACCTGGGAGTCTTCAGCATAATCCCTAATTCTTCAGCTGCTTCTGAGAAATATCAGAAATTGTTAGCATTATGAGATCAGTTTGCAGACCACGTCAACAGTTTAGGGAAAATGTTCTTGTGCAAGAAAGGTGATTAAGCATATACATAGCAGAGACAAGACTATAAATACATGCTGCAGAATCTTCCTAGAATAGTGCCTGTAGAAGTAATCATTACCAGAAGATTAATGGCAGAAACTAAGATTTACATGGGAAAGTAAAGGATGTTCACAATGTCAGTTCAGCCAGCCCTAGAAAATGAACACTTAGTTTTTGTTTCATTGACTTAGCCCATAGGGATGCTGCTGGAAGGTTTAAAGAAAATAGACCAAAGTAATGGAAAAGCAATTCTCTTTCATGGGCAGCCTCTCCCTTGTACTTGAATTGCTGTCGTGGAAAGAAAGTGTCACAGTTCAGTTGGGCCTAAGCAGAACATTCAATGTTAAGCTTTCAGCTCCTAGTATGGGACTAGCTAAGTACATACTTTCAAGGCTGGATCAGCAAGAACAATATTCCAGGATTCTAAGATAGACAGATACACATCTGCAACAGCTGCTGTACATATGTAAGACCCAAAGCCAACACCTGCTTATGTCAAAGGAAAGATCTTGTCCTCAGTGTAGCTAGATTATTTATGAAAATTAATCATAGAGACCAAGCACTGTTTTCTGCAGAATGTCCAGAGAATGTAGAGGATGGGGACAAAAGCAGATTGCTGTAATAAACAGAAGAGAAAAATGCTGAAGTAAACAGGACTTGTGGATGTGCTGAAGCAGCCGAGTTAATGATAAGGAGTTAAAAAACAGCTGTTGTGTACTGCCAGCCAGCGCATGGACAACGTGTGATCAGCAACCCCATTGACTGACCTGGTGTGTGATATGGCTATGGATTGGACAGAAGTAGAATAGACAGCCTCATGCAAATAGCTGTCTTATCGGGATAGACAGTTCCCAGGAACTAACGTCCGCATAAAGATGTATAAAGCACTGCTTGCAAAATAAACTTGGTCTCACTTGCACCACAACTGAGTCTGTGACGTCATATGCCACAAGAGAACACATACATTTATGTTTTTTTCTTTAATTTTAGGCTGAATTCAACACCAATGAACTTTCTGAACATCAAAGATTTACAGCCCAAAATACAGACACCACCTGCTTTAAATAAAACAAAGCTTTCCTGCTGTTTGCTGCAAACATCTCCTTATGCTGAAAAACAATAATACAAATGTTAAATGAATGTAACTACTGTAAATGTCACAAGGTAAGTCTCTTTAAAGACCAGAAAATGTTAAATGAGCTTGTTCCAAGACAAATCTTCATTTTATCTCATTAATGTTACATCTGAAAGTCATGAAAGCTAAAGGCTTACTAATATGACTCATCTTTTTTCTAGTCCCCTTACTTCACTCACAAGACACAATGTAAGTAAATGAAAAGCTTATAATTCCCCTTATAATTTTCATAATTGTCTGTGGGAAGCAGCAGTATTCAAAACATTAGATAAATATTTCTTTGCTGTCCTTAAAGGTCTTCTTTACAAAACCTGTCATACATAATGCTACAGTATTCATTCAACTCAATGAATTATACTCAGCTTCTCTCTGTGCCTGGGCCTATCACTCTCACATGCTAAGTTGCTAAAGAGTATGAGGTGTCTCCATGTAGACACAGTCTTTGTGATTCTCACAACACAAAAGATGCCAAATATCAACATGTGCAAGTGATCACATTGTCTTTAAAAAGAAGTTAAAGATTATAATGTTTCTATCCCTCATTCAGGTAATTGCCAGAACATTAATAAGCAGGTACATGTCTCTTCTGTTACTAGTTCACATATTTGAATTAAATTAAACTTAGAGTGTTTGATTTCTTCTCCAGCTTTGCCACAACAGAGCTCAGAAATCTGAACAGATATTTAACAGATATTGTTGCTGCCAATTTCATGAACTTTCCTAAAAAATATGCTGGATTCTTACATAAGATCTAGAAAAAAAATCTCACAAGAATGCTGCTTCTGATCTTTTCTGTGCAAATGTTAAATTTTGTTAATTACCCACTGAAAAGCTGCCTCAACTGCTCACCCATCATACTGACACAGGACAGCTGCTACATTCACTTGCATAAAACAGATGAAATCATTTATGCTGCTACGATCTGGCAAACAGTTGCGGTCTGTGTTTGGGTATGAAGATGATATAAGTTCCAAACACTGACTCTGATCTGTCTGTGATATTTTACCATTTCTGTACTGCAGTGCTGACACTAGTTCACAGTGTTCTTTAATCATCTCTGTTTGGTTTTATTTTTAATTTACCACGATGGGATTTTGATGGAATTTCTGCCATTGAAGAGAGTCCTAGTCCTACTCAGTTACAAGGGTCCTTGGCAAAATGGTAACATACATGAACAAAAGTGAAAAACAGGTGCCCTAGTCTAAGTTTAATATATTATAATTGTAATAAATGGTGATAATTTTCACAATCTCTGTGTAGTATATAGTTAAAAGAATCATCTAGGATCACATAGCCTGCTGTTGCTTCCTGATAAATACTAAATAGCACTTTTGCTTGCAGTTCTGCATTCAGTGAGGTTTGCTGCCACTTTCACCACACACCTGTCCTATCTTCCGTGCTCTAGCAAAGTAGGAAAAATTACTGGACTTGAGTATTCACTATTTCTTTTAGCAGAGCTAAAGGAAACAGTGAATGACACTGCACAAACACAAGATTTTATCTCCAAAAGGCACAGAGCTATGTGTGGGTGAGATGTGAAGGCACAAAGAAGAGTATAGGCAAGTCTATGTCTAAGACCACTGCCTTTCATAACTGACTGAAGTAAGGGAAAGACTTCTACTGATTTCACTGACCCTGCATAAGAAAGCAAAATCTTTCCTTCTTGCCTGTCCCAGCACTATAATGCAAAACAGAACATATTCAAGATGGCTATTCAATTTGGCTATGAAAATCCCACTAGTAGCTCCAATTGCAAGGACAGCTCCCAAGGAAGAAAATTTTTCAACGCTCCGTATCTCTTGTTCCAATAAAGAACATAGCTGTTACATGTGCCTCATATTCACCTGGAGCAAAGAAAAGAGTATGTTGTAAAAACAAAGAAAGTGATGCTACAAGACAGATTCTCAGTAAAACCATATGAAACTCAAAAAACAAAATTCTTAAATCAAGCAAAAATCTTAAAAGATAGAAGTGACAAAAAAAAAAAGCGCCTACTCATTTCTACCAAAGGAAAAAAAGTGATGTGTCTATACACACATATTCACTTCCAGTAAAGATGTCTATTCTGTATTCACCTGCCTATCTCAATTTTTTTCTGTACTTTCTAAGTGCATAATAAGAAATCTCCAGAACTGGGTTTCTCAGGGTCACTCTGTGAAGCAACACACAGTCTTCTACTTATGGCTCTAAACTGAAAAGTTGCTTGAAACTTCAAAACTTCCCAGTCTGAAAAAATAGAGCTCATAACATTTGTTTTCACTTACATCCCATATACTCCTGATTTACATCAATGAGGTAGACAGTGCTCTTTACAGGGAGATTTTCTCTTGCTGCATTCGTACAATGATCCCAATTTTGATGTGCGCTATTACTTAAATATGACTGTGACTGGAACAACAAATTGAAATGATCAGTAACACAAACTGACTCCCAGAGACAGGGGAGCAGTACTGCATTCCACTTGATTAAAAACATATAAATAAACAAATAACCAAACAGATAAACTTAAATACTAGTGTTTTTGTTGCTACTGTTCTAATTTTTCAAACAGTAGTACCCAACCAAACTCTATTAACAATTCAGATATGCTTACTAGACTCTGACAATGTATCACTTATACCTTTTCCATAGTCATATCTGCACTAGCACTGACAGCTTCCAAATCATGGCCAACCTGCAGCAATCTCTCATGATTATTATTGTTATTATACTCACTGCAGTCAGAACCTCTCTTGAGGATTGCCTGTTACTGCTTTTGACAGTATGTACACCTTAATAGGCTTCTTAGCAAGAAACAAGAGAAAAGAAATGCAATGAAATGAGGCTGGATTACTTACACAAAAATGTGAAAAACTTGTAAATTTGGACAGCTTCCTACTGAAGTTGCTTTCCATTGTCCCCAGTCCTGTTGGTATGTAACAGAAAAATACAGTGTTTTCTTCCATAATTTCTCTTCTTGCAAAAAAGATGTTTTTAAAGTTGTCAGTCTGATCCTGTAAGATTTCTCATTTCTAGATATTTTAAAGGAGCCACTTCATTCACCATACATATTATTAATAAATGGCAACTACATACAACATTTGCTAAGATCCTCGCATCAAAGGAATTCAGCTTAACCTGACACTTGATTTTCTCATATTCTGCTACGTTAATTGAACAATCCATACTCAGTTGCTGGGTTTTACCTTTGTAATCAAAGTAATTTTGGGCACCATGTTATTCTTAACAATTTTATATATCATATATTGCAAGCACTATTCCACAAGTGAACGTTTCTTTTCTACTCCAGGGCCATCAGTTTGCACTCAGCAATTCACACATGGCACATTAATGCAACAGAAAGTAAAACCTGCAAGGAGTATTTCTACCATGCAACACACTTTCATTAGCCTACACACAAACTGCAACTGTCAAATGACTTAGTGGTACCCTCTATGAATTTTGTCACTGCATAATACCTGTGAAGAGGCTGGCTTTTCAGTATCCCTTCTAGACTATTAGGACTGAATTACTTAGCTAAGTTTACTGGGAATGGCCTGTCTGTTGTGCCTCAGCTGTTCTATTAAACATGTAGTATTGTATTAATGAAAATGTGAAATGTCAGGTTTCCCTCAAAGACACAAAGAAAGGTGAAAATTAAAAAACAAGTTAAATTTTATAGCATGCAGACTAATTAGAAGTTGACCTTCGTATTCAGCAGGTTTGCCATATGAACAAATTAATATCTATTTACTTCAGTATAAAAATAAATCCATACCAGCTTCTCTTGACAATGCAGTTCAAATAAAAATGCACCTTTTATATAACAAATCTACTTCAAAGACAGACATCTACTCCTTTCAAAGTACAGAACATAAACTCACTCACAAATTTCAAACACATTTGCTCCATACTTGTTAAGGAACCTAAATGCAGAAGATCTTTTTTTCCCCTTTATGGACTAGGAATTTGTAGCTTCAAACTATAATTTTGTTTCCATGCTCCTTTCAGATATGAAAACTTCTCCTATGCCACATCAATAATATAATTATACCTTAATGTTTCTCTTGTTGCAAAGAATTGAAGAATTACATAGCCTTTTACCAGTTCCCTTGCTAAGACAGAATACAGAGGGATGTGTTTCTAGCTACAGTAATTACCTTAATTTTGTAGGAACATAAGATTGCAGTGTAATCGGCTATTACTAATGCAATTACTCTGAAGAAATGGCTCACAGAGATGTGTCAGAGGTGCTTCTACATCAACAGAGATTGAAGTAATTTAATAATGAGTCACATTTGGTCTCTGAAGTGGGTAATACTGAATGGCAAACACTACAATGAAGATTTATGAAAGCATTATTTTGGGGTATGCTTACAGGATAGCTACTGGGTTTTGCAAAATCACTATACACCTCTTCTTTTCCCAAACACATGAGCACAATTTCTATAATTTATGTTATAGTAGAGGCCCCAGCTGGGACCAGGGTCCCATTCTGTTAGGTACCTGGTCAGGGTCTGATATTCCTTAGTTTTTCTGAAGGCCCAACTCAGAGCTTGCTGAAATAAATGGAGAGACTTTGGATGGGTTACGGACTGAGCCCTAAATAAATGGCACACTAAAGGAAAACAAGGGGGAGGGAAGAGCCTGTCATCCCACTTCTAATGGTCTGAATTCAAGAAGGACCTTGACAACACGCTTGACTTTATTATTCAGTCTTTACTCAAATACTTCCCTGAATCAAGGCCATGGAAATTCAGTGAATCTCTCAAGACCATCAAGGAAGCATGTAGCAGAGTCAAGAAAGGAACTCAGGTCTCCAAAGTCCCTCTTTAGCTCCTTAACCACAAACAACATCATTTCTGTAAACAGAGCTCTGTGGTGTGTAATTAGTAAATTTGTTAACTATTAGCACCTCTCAAAAGGCCTGTCTGACAGCTTATTTAGTTATTGACAATGATTGTGAAAAAAGAAATATAATGAATAAGCAACTGTCATGGTTTAGCCTGGGCAGGCAACAAAGGACCATGCGGTCACTGTATTGCACCTCCTCCCACTGGAGTGGGGAGGAGAATCGGAAGTAAAAGGCAAAACTCGTGGGTTGGGATAAGGGCAGTTTAACAGAACCGCAAAGCAAGCCAAGAGTAACAACAATAATACTGATAAGAAGAATATACAAAACAAACAACAGAATGCACAGAACAACATCCAGATGCCCAGTGCGCTTCCGAGCCGACATTAACTTCCACCCTGCCAGCTTCCCCAGCTCACTCCGAACATGATGGCACATGGTATCGAATACCCCATTTGTTGGGCCACTTTGGGTCAGCTGCCCAGCTGTGTCCCCTCCTCGCTTCCTGTAAAAATTAACCCTATCCTGGCTGAACCCAGGACAGCAACATGAAGTATGCAACAGTAGGTTGCCACACTGCAGTAGTTGGAATGAAGACTATTTGTGTACAGTTGCCCACATGCTCTATGAATTGATTACAAGTAGCTCTACAGAATGAGCTGACTTACTATTGCTTTACCCCAGAAGCAGAAATACAGACATGCCTGAAGCACCAAACATACATGGAGCTGTCACTACAACAGGTATAGTCATTCATTATTCTTTTCTTTTTAACTCCTGCAGCTGAAAAATGTAAACCAAAATCATCTAAACACAGGGATTAAATGATGACACTAGAGTTTAAGCGTCCAATAAGAAATGACTGCTATCACTATCAGTGCAGTAAAATAGAATGCAATGAATATAATAATTTAAGTACAAAGTTCATCACTTTCAGTAATACTCATTAATTGTTCAGGCACGCATACAGAAGGCCAGACCTGGTCAGGGTTAACCCAACATGTCGTGAGAAATTGCCAGATGCTGTAGACAATGGAAGGGGGGAAATCAGCCGGCCAAACTTAACCTGGGGCTAAATTAATAGGACAGTAACAGGAGAAACTTCTGGATATAAAATACCGAAAAGGGAGTATCCAGAACTCCCTTTGGGTGAAGACTGAAAAGATAGTAAAGAGGCATGTGTTCATTTACTGAGGCCACTGACAAAGGCTGAAACTGTCAAGCAAGGATGCATTCTCCCTCACTCCCCAAACAAAAAAACAAAACCAAAACTCAAACATTAATAACTCTGGGAATAATGGTAAAAGTGTAAAAGGGGGACAAGCTGTTTATGTGAGAGAAAGAAAAGGGTACCTGATTTACAGGTCACTGCCGTAATCAACAGAACCTGGATTAGCACAATAAACCTGTTGTTCTGGTCATACAGTCAGGCACCCTGTGGTCCAACAGACTCTGCAACATCTATCTCCCCTCCTAGGAGTTTGGCTGCCTGTGCTGGAGGACAGCTTTGATGTGGTACAGCTATAGCCTTGGATCAGATTTGTGTGAGAAAAAGCTGTGAGAAGCCTTGTTGGTGACCTCCCCCTTCACTCAGGAGCTGCATTTAAGCTCAGGCCTTGATCCTTCCTGAGCTATTTCACAGATATATCTATGCCTGGTTATATACCCTGCTTATCCTCACTTACTGATTTGAATTCCTGGTTTGGCATCATATTTACCTCATCACTGTGTATTTGTCTGGCAACAAGCAAACTGTAGGCTGATCTTATTACAATCACCAAAGCTCTTCTTGCTCAGGCACCATACACTTCACTGGTGTGGAATTTAGGCACACAGGCTTGGATCTTCAAACCCATTTCCTTGTTGACGATAAGCAACATGTGTGTCCAGTTTAGAAGGGACCACAGAACAGCTACTTCACATTCCCCACACACTTCCCAGCACTTACTTTTATATTTCACACATGAATCAAGAGATTAGAAACAATACCTTGCTACAGAAAGAATCAGAAACTGAGAGCATCAAGTAAATATCTGAATTGGCAGAACATTAAGAAACATAGATAATCCTCACAGAGGATCCTAAAAAAATTCACCGTCTTGTGATTGAAAAGTGTTTCATGATCCCAAAGTAAGTTTGAGCGTTAAAACCTGAGCATGTGAACAGGGGAGTTGAATATCTCTAGGAAGGTGAATACACACTGCCTGCATCTTGCCTCAACATCTGTTAGTGTTCAGTACTTCGGGAAGCCCACAGAGAGGATGACTTTCCCTTCATTAAGGAGGACTGTGTGAGGGATTGCTTAAGCGATCTGGATGCCTACAAATCCATGGGCCCCGATGAAATGCACCCACGAGTGCTGAGGGAGCTGGCAGATGTCATTGCTGAGCCACTCTCCATCATCTTTGAAAGGTCCTGGAGGACAGGAGAGGTGCCTGAGGACTGGAGAAAGGCCAGTGTCACTCCAATCTTCAAAAAGGGCAAGAAGGAGGATCCAGGGAACTACAGACTGGTCAGCCTCACCTCCATTCCAGGAAAGGTGATGGAGCAGTTCATCCTGGAGGTCATCATCAAGCAAGTGGAGGAAAAGAAGGTTATCAGGAATAGTCAATATGGATTCACCAAGGGGAAATCATGCTTGACCAATCTGATAGCTTTCTATGATGGCATGACTGGCTGGGTAGATGAGGGGAGAGCAATGGATGTTGTCTACGTCGATTTCAGCAAGGCTTTTGACACGGTTTCCCATAACATCCTCCTAGGGAAGCTCAGGAAGTGCGGGCTGGATGAGTGGTCAGTAAGGTGGATTGAGAACTGGGTGAATGGCAGAACTCAGAGGGTTGTCATCAGCGCCGCAGAGTCTAGTTGGAGGCCGGTAAATACTGGTGTCCCCCAGGGGTCAGTAATGGGCCTAGTCTTGTTTAACTTCTTCATCAACGACCTGGATGAAGAGTTAGAGTGTACCCTCAGCAAGTTTGCTGATGACACGAAACTGGGAGGACTGGTGGATACACCGGAAGGCTGTGCTGCCATTCAGCGTGACCTGGACAGGCTGGAGAGTTGGGCAGAGAGGAACCTGATGAAATTCAACAAGGGCAAGTGCAGGATCGTGCACCTGGGGAGGAACAACCCCATGCATCAGTACAGGCTGGAACATATCTCCTACGAGGAGAGGCTGAGGGAGCCGGGCTTGTTCAGCCTGAAGAGAAGACTGAGAGTGGATCTAGTAAATGTTTATAAATATCTCAAGGGTGGGAGTCAGGAGGATGGGGCCAGACTCTTTTCAGTGGTGCCCAGTGACACGGCAAGGGGCACAAACTGAAGCATAGGAAGTTCTGTCTGAACATGAGGAAGAACTTCTTCACTCTGAGGGTGACAGAGCACTGGAACAGGCTGCCTAGGGAGGCTGTGGAGTCTCCTTCTCTGGAGATATTCAAGACCCACCTGGACAAGGTTCTGTGCAGCCTGCTGTAGGTGACCCTGCTTCGGCAGGAGGGTTGGACTAGATGACCCACAGAGGTCCCTTCCAACCCCTAACATTCTGTGATTCTGTGGGACTCTAACAACGACCTATCAAGGAGAAAAAATATTTTTCTGCGTGCCATAGTTGATTAGCCTTGAAGTATGAGATTCATGCAAGGGAAATATAGCATAATCTACTCTATCTCCTTTCAAAATCCCTTGAATATGCCAATATATAGACACCCAAAGCCTTGTACCACAGACATAGTTTATTGTCTCCAGGAAATCTGTTTTAATTATGCAATTTTTCAAGTTCCATTTTTAAATAGTTTAGGTTCCTAGCTCACATCATCCTATCTGGATGACTATTTCAGAACCTTACCCTTTGAATGGTTAGGAAAACTTACTTTGCATTCCAAATTTAAGTGATATGTATCCTTTAGCAGCTTCTATTCCTCATCTATATTTATCCCCTGAATTTATTTATGAAGAGGAATCATATCTCCTCTCAGCCTTTATTTGCCTAGACTAAATCAAACTCCTTTGTTCTCTCCACTTAAAGACAGATATTCCATTCTCTCATTCATCGCAAGAGCCTTTCCGAGAAATGCATCTGTTCAGAATTAAGTTTATCTTTCTTGAGCACAGATGACCAAAACTGTACACAGTATTCCAAGTGAAGATTTAGTGGCATATTATAAAATAATACAAACACATTTTCATCTATCTACTAAAAATATCTTATCCAGTATTCCCTAGAATAGTATTAAGCTTTTTCATAGCTGTATAAAATGAATTAATACTGGTAGCTTAGAGTCACCTACTGATTTACCATATAATTCACATTTTTCTTTTTTCCTCCCCTTGCCTCAAACTGATGCAACAAAAATATAGAATTAGAAGCTATTTCTTACACCTTGCTACTTTCCTCCAGCTGAGATTCTTTCCAAAGTCAGTCTCTCATACCTCCATTTGCTTTCATGTTCCTCTTCTTGCAGAGGGTCTAATTTATCCTGTTCTTCTGTCCATTTATGTCAGCTTCTCAAATGGACTGAGTAGTCTAAAAGGAGAAGGGGTCTCCTGTGTTACAATGTGTTACAATTTTCTTAATCTGTAGATTGAAATGGAAACATTTAATCCCTATGATCCTTAAGAACAGTTGACTAAATTCGATGACACTTGCCCTAATCAAAAAGGGACAAAGTCCAAACCTAACTAATAGGGAAGGCATCAGACAGCAACTTCCAGTTTTTACGTAAAGATCTCATGGAGTGGATTGTATTGTGTTTCACTTCTCTCATCTGATATATATATAAATACATAATATATGAGAAATTCTGTTGCCCACGTAACTTTTATTCTGTACCAATCCATACCTCTGAATAAGACCTCACATACCACATTACAACATCCTTCAGCTGAACTGCATTATTATGAGCCAAGAGAGACCTCTTAGAAGTGTCTGCACTTCTGAATTTCAGAGACCTCTCTGAAATAATATTTATGTGCTGACCCCTGGTCTCTGCACTGAAAATTTTAACAACAGTTTACCAAGCTTTTAGAGTACTGTCTGATATACCTGTAGGTAAATGAAATAGAAAAAAGATGTTTGGTTTAAGTAACTTTGCAATCCTACCCATCAAAATAATCTCTGTATTTACCTATTTTTAAAAGATTAATATTTCTTGTTATTTTCAGATGAGACTGACACATTGCCAGTTTCAAAAGGGTCTTTGTGTTTTATCTGCAAGGTTAAAATGTTAGTAGTTCATGGAGTTATGAATCCATGGGCTTGCTTGATTTTTAATTCCTGCTTGTTTCCTCAGAAAGACGAATATCATATATATCTGATACATAATTTCATATTCAGAAATTGAACAAATTTTAAAATACTGTAAAAAGAAAAGAAGATCCATTACCAAGCACAGCACAATAGCTGCTATAAAGAGAGCTATTCATGCTTCATCTCTTAGCTATCCTTTTCCTTTTTTTTAATTTATTTGCTGGGGCCAGGGTTTCTTTTGCTGGTCGAAGCAGCAGTAATTGAAGGCAATTCTGCTTAGTTCTTTGTGTTTGCATAAAGCCATACGAAGAACTTCCATTCACTAGTATTTCATTTCCAAGATCCTTGCAAGAAACAGAAAGGCAAATTTTCAACTTATTTGAAAAGCTATTTTCCCCCTAATATAGGTACCCACATGTTCTGATTCTATTCAGTTAAAGTCTTTCTTAATCTTTTCTGTACAGCTGTCAAGCCCTTGACCTACTCAGGACTGATTTTTGGCGCCTGTTTCCCCAAAGTTTTCAACTTTGTTATGAAACCAAACCTTTCTTTAGTAACAAAGGGCTACACTTAGTTAAGAAAACTGATACATATTTCCTACATGACTCCTTCGGGAAGAAATCTGTGGCTGTGTCAACATTGTTCTCAAATAATTTCATTACTGACTGCAAAACGCATTATTTGTAAGAGCACAAAGCTAGTTTTAGCTTTCTTTATTAAATATATAACCCTCTTTAACAGAGTTTTGCAGTTTGTTGACAGTTGCAGAAATTGCTTTTACATTATGTATTACTATCAACTGATTTATTTTTTTTTTTTCCAGAATATAATTACAATCCTAGTCACCACAGAATCTGGGAGTGTTTTTACAGACTGAGTTTATATCACCTGTAATAAAAAAAACCTGTAAATCAAACTGGTTTTACCTCTCTATAATGAAAAAGGGAATTTCAGCTTTTTACATCTAGCAGTTGGGTTTTTTTGTTGCTTCAGTGTAAACTCTTACACATTCTAGTGCCTTGTGGTTTTCATTATGAAATTGATATTAATTTTGTTTATGCCCATTTCATTTATATGGTGACTTCAGAATATATGCAGAAAATGCAGAAACCTTCCCTCAAGCCTTCTTAGCTGGCATCCTGGGTGAAAGTCTCAGCATTACATATGTAATGTTTTATCAGAGATGAGAGCCTAGGGATGTTGCTCAAAGCTGTAACTCATGTCTTCTTCATTCATTTCCCTTACTACGCTATTTCTATCTCTCCCCTGCACTCCTACCCTTTACTTTCGGTGGCAGAATTTTCTTATCTTTCCTACTCTAATTCCATTTTAATTCTATTATTTCTTCTAAAATTTTCCTGTGATTTTTTCCTCTTTATTATTTTCCAACCTCTTCACTAGTCAAAATCTTATGATTTTTCTTCCTAGTCTTTTTTTCCTCATCATTTGAGCTCATGTCTCTTTTGGGCTTAATAACTTGCCATTTTATACGATGACATTTTCTCCTGCTGTGTGTATTCAGTTAAGATGCATCTGAAGACGAGATTGTACTACACTCAATTCAGTTTTTCAAGGACTCTAACACTTCCTCTCACATTGTGTTTATCTTTATCTACTCCTCCCAATAATTTTTAATTTTATTTTGCATTTCTATTCCTAAAAGCTATTTTTAATCCTTACTTACGTCACTAGTTCTAACCCCAGTTTCTTGTTTACTAGTGTTAATCCTGCTGAACCTCACCTCCACTGGGAATTTTGGTGAGTTGATTTCCGAGGTTTTATTTCAAGGCATGATTTAGCAATACAGGGTGGTTTCTTCCTCATGCTTTGCTCCCTTATGGAGTGTCTATTGACTTTACAGTCCTTGTGTGCTCTTCTAATTTATGACCTCATAGTAACTCTATCTGGAGACAAACAATTTTTAAGATGATGCCTTTCTCTAGGTATGAGAAATATTCTTTAGGTGTTAATTCCAAAACCAAGAGAGATCATCTTAGGAATCAAAGTGCCCAGGAAGGGGTGAAGCATACAGGTGGTGCCATATCACTTACGGAGCACTTTGAAAATCCATTTTCTCCTGTGACCCTCAGCAATCTCCAGCAGCAGTTGTTAAAACCAAAGACACAAAATGCAATCCGTTCACACATTAACTGCCACTAACAAAAAAGCCCGCCCTCTTATTAAACAAAATTTTAAAATAGCATGCAGTGTCACCTGCTGCCCTGGCAACAATTTTCATGAATCGACATGACATGGAGAATATATTTATTCTTTTAAGCATAAATGCAAAAAATATCTAAGCACATATTATTAACTTAGCATAAAATGTCTAAAACCAAAGACTACTAATTTTTATATAATTTGTCAGTCCATTTATATAACAATTCTAAATTTTATTTTCTTTTCCAGAAAGACGGCAGCAAATAGCTTACTCTTGTTAGAGAAAATAAAACCTACTATTATCCCAACAGGGAGAATGACAAGAGGAAGAAATGTCACAGAGAAAATGTCCACATACGAAAAATTATTAACTAAACAAAAGCTATTCCAAGCTTTAAGGGAAACTGAATTGAAAATGTAGGATTCAGCAAATTTCAATCCCAAATGCTATGTACATAAAAGATTTTCCCTTCACAAACTTTTGTACTTTACAGTAGGAGTAAAAATGAGGTCATCTTCCTCCTTTTCTTTATGAGGCTCATCTCTAACAAATCTAATGTTGAACAAAGTCTGGTGTGGGTTTTTTTCCAACAGTAAATACCAAACCTACTGACAACATTGCTCTGTTTTCCAAAAATAGTACATCTGCAGACAGCAGAAATAAATTGCCAAAACAGAGAAGACCCAAAGCTAAACTTAGTAGTTTTGCCTGCTACCACTGGAAATGGTATTGTTTCACAATTCATAAAATAATCAAACTGAGATAGCAAATTCTTACTCACTTTTTACTGCACCTTCACTCACGCAAACATCCAATGAAGTCTTTTTAAGTTAAATTTACTTCTAACAAGGGCCTAGGTAAAGACTGAAGAATCAGCTCAGAAAGCCCTAACTACAGAGAAAATCTGTTTTAGTAGAAAATATAAGAAGCTTTCTACAGTATTAAGCTAGTAAAAAAAAAATGCTAGTTATGGTGCTGGTTTCACTTACACTAGCATAATTCAGACAGAATTCAGCTGAAGCCTATGAAATTATTCCTATTAAAGACCAAAGTAATATCATTAAGTAGCAAAATAGTGGAGAGTATGGCAACATATCAATATTAATACTTTTTGGCTTTATAACACATTGAACATTATCCAACTTTCAGTCTTTTAGATTTTAATTATGCACGTAGGATCTGGGATAAACATTTCCCAAATTCCTCCATGATCATCCGCTCAGCTAGACAGACAGAGTAACCTCTTTTTTCTGCCTCTTCAGCTTGCACCAGGAGACAAGCACATACTGCTTTCACTTCTTCCCAAGATATACATACAGCTGGTTGCCTGACAGGGGAAAAGAAACTAGTATAAAATATCTCCATTTTAAATCCACTAAATAATTTAAAAGACAAACTGCAAAACCCAGTTATGAGTTGGAATGCATAGAGCTGAATCAGACTAGTTACTCTGTTACAATGTTACTGTATCTGGGATATTCTTGTAGCAATTTCACTGTTCTACGCTGAATAGTTTCTGCTTCTAACAGATTGCTGCTCAGTTTTTCTAATTGATCATATTGAAGACTGTGTTCACACTACACAATTAACATATACAAATTCTGCCCAACAGGTGCAGACACAGAACGGTTATGCAAGAAGCCTCTTCCTCCATCTGCATTCAGTAGTGACATCCTGCCTCATGTACAAGGAAATGTGTTTAAAAGGCCTAGTCAGGGTCTAGGAGGTACTAAATGTAAATTCAGTCTACTGCTGTTAAAGGAAAGAGCACCAAGCCTCTCAGGGATTCCCTGTATGGCACCTTAGCAGCCTTGCTTTGAATAAACTCTTGAAACTACCAGTCATTAACATAACTCATTCTACTATATTAATAACTCATCCTACTTGGCGATTGAAGAAAAGGCATAACTCGGCACCATCTACCCCATTAATATACTACAAACAGCAGAAATTATTATAATATTTTTAAAATGGAATTAAGACAAGAATTTTAATGTTGTGATTGATGCAAAGAAGCAAAAAAATGATCTATCCGAACTGAAAATTTTAGACCCTGGAGTAAAGCTCCCTAAAATCAATTAAGACGTGGTTTAATTCATTTTGATTATTATTAACAGGTGTTTCTATTTATTAGGCAGATAATTATAAACCAACCAAAAATAGAGATTAGGCTACAACTATGTTAGAAAGTATTACATGAGGATATATCAGCTGCCTTAGAATATTTTACAATCCGAATTGCCAACACAAATAAAATTGACAGGAGATGGACCAAAGGAAGAAGAGATAGGAAAGAAGTAGTGATCAAAACATGCTTATTAATTGAACATCACAAACATATTAATAACATAATTTTCTTAGTACTTATTTGGTCAAGGTTTTGCTAGAAATTAATGCTTAAACATAGAAAAATTTAAGAACAGAGAAACTGCAGGAAAAACATAAAGTAGCTAAGGGAGGAAAAAAGTTGAGAGAATGAAATATGTGATCAATACATAAATAACTGCTGTTTTGTAAGCAGAACTAAAATATATATCCCTGAAATCTGTATACTATATTCTTAAAGGATAGGTACAGCCTCTCCTTTAGATACTTTTTTATTCAGACAAAAAAGATGTCAAATGCTATGTGAAGTGATTCCTTCTATATAAGCCATCTGTCATTTTAGTCACTATTTCTTAGATAATTATGATAATGGTTACACAAAAAATTAATAAAGTCAGACCACTGGATATGCATTGCTATTTCCAGGCTAAACACATGCTAAATGCATTTGGAAACATATCAATTAACTTAGAAAACTAAATGTTTTTTAGGCAAATGGACAGCACACTTGCGCTGATCATAAGAAAACCTGAAACCATGCTATGTAGTCTTGACTACCAGCAACTGTCATCATGACTCCCAAGACAGATACACAAAGCATTCTTACAGAACTGCAATTTTGTTACAAGAGAGAAGCAGCTATGCAACATGAAAATGTCTGAGAGTCACTGCCAGTTTAAAATTCAGAAGTCCTCATGGATATCAGATGTTTCACACATCTTACCCCTCTGAGGTAATTTTCACTGGCCCACGCAGATTTGATTCTAGATGGAATGTGGCAGTGCTAGCTACTGGCTCTAAGGGTCCATTTTCAAACTGCTCAAGATAAAATGCATATATCCTGTTCATGTTAATTTCTTTAAAAAATACTCTTGTAAATTAACAGAGAAGAAGTAACACAAGGAAAATTCTTCAGGGATAATCTGATTGCCAAGATTACTGATAAAAACTCATGGAAGTAAAGAGTAATGAAAACAGCATTCAGGCCTTTGACACTGTTCCCCACAGCATCCTCCTGGAGAAACTAGCTGCCCATGGTTTGGGTGGGTGTACTCTTCGCTGGATAAAGAACTGGCTGAACAGCTGAGCACAGAGAGTGGTGGTGAATGGAGTTAAATCCAGCTGGCAGCTGATCACGAGTGGTGTTCCCCAGGGCTCAGTTTTGGGTCTGGTCTTGTGTAACATCTTTATCAATGATCTGGATGAGGGGATTGAGTGCTCCCTCAATAAGTTTGCAGATGACACCAAGTTGGGTGAGAGTGTTGATCTGCTCGAGGGTAGGAAGGCTCTGCAGAGGGATCTGGACACACTGGATTGATGGGCTGAGGCCAACTGTATGGGTTTCAATAAGGCCAAATGCTGGGTCCTGCACTTTGGTCACAACAACCCCATGCAACACTACAGGCTTGGGGAGGAGTGGCTGGAAAGCTGCCCGGCAGAAAAGGACCTGGGGGTGCTGGCTGACAGCCAGCTGAACATGAGCCAGCAGTGTGCCCAAGTGGCCAGGAAGGCCAGCGGCATCCTGGCTTGTATCAGGAATAGTGTGGCCAGCAGGAGTAGCGAGGTGATCATGCCCCTGTACTTGGCACCTGTGAAACCAGACCTCGAGTAATGTGTTCAGTTTTGGGCTCCTCACTACACGAAAGATATTGAGTTGCTGGAGCGTGTCCAGAGAAGGGCAGTGAGGCTGGTGAGGGGTCTACAGAACAAGTCTTATGAGGAGCGACTGAAGGAACTGGGGCTCTTTAGTCTGGAGAAGAGGAGGCTGAGGGGGGACCTTATTGCTCTCTACAACTACCTGAAGGGAGATTGTAGTGAGGCAGGTGTTGGTCTCTTCTCCCAAGTAACTAGCGATAGGACAAGATGCAACAGCCTCAAGTTGCATCAGGGGAGGTTTAGATTAGATATTATGAAAAATTTCTTTACTGAAGGAGTGGTCACATATTGGAGTAGGCTGCCCAGGGAGGTGGTTGAGTCACCATCCCTGGAGGTGTTTAAAAAACATGTAGATATGGCACTTTGGGATATGGTTTACTGGGCATGGTGTTGTTGGGAGGATGGTTGGACTTGATCTTAGAGGGCTTTTCCAACCTATGATTTTACGATTCTATATGATTCTATGTCAGTAATCCCATTCCTCCCAATGCAAAGAACCAAGAGTAGCTTTCAACACTGCAGTGTTGGTACACTATTTTCAGTTTACTGACAATTCTAGATTCAGTTGCTTTTAGTTCTTCAGACATAAGATTAATAAGGGCCTGGTTATGGAGAGAGACAAGGGAAGAACAATTAGGGTTATACTGATATTACTCGTAATAGAGGGACAGTCAATAATTGTAAATCACTGTTACTTCAATAGGTGATTAATCTAGTTTACCATGAAGAAAAGGAAAATTACTATATTTAAAGAAAGAGAAGAAATCTAGGAAACAACTAATTTAGGAAAAGGTTAGAGAAGAACTACAAGCCAGTCTACATCACTGCTCCAGAATATGTAGGCACCAATTTGCAGATATACTGCCTTTAGAGATGAAAGACTCCCCAGGTCATTGTTCGATCTGACCCTTGGGTTTTTCCTTCCCTCTTTTATGATAGTGGCTGCTATCCACAAACCATTTGCTGTGTTTGTACTGACATCACATACTCACTTTACACAAATCAAAAATTAATAATTAAAAATTTGCAGTGATTTTTGCTACCAGCTCTGCTGGAAGTAACTATGAGAAGCCAAACATCTGCAAAGATTTTCAGTCTTCTGTCGAGTTTTAATCAACAAAAAAATAATCAACAAAAATTAAAAAGACTTAATGACTGTTAAATCCTAAAAAAGAGAAAAGAGTGTAAAGAAAGATTTTTCTTCCTACTGGAAGAAAATATTCCCCTTCTTCTGGTACAAGTCAATGTGCTTTCCTTCATCCCAAAAGAGTCTTAAAATGATTCTCTGGAATGACATAATCTATATAATACCAAAGTCAAGGTTTCAAAACTGGAATAAATTTATTTTTCTTATAGAAAACTATATTTTTAACTCTGGCATTACTTGTAGAAAATGTTGAAATCAGAAACCTTTATATACGGAAAGTATACTGAGTGCAGAACTAATCTGCCCAAACTAGCTAAACTACCTTTAGAAAATGCATACACTTGTTACTTCCCAGCATAGACTTAACAACTCATTTTAAGAAAAGGAAAAAGAGTGTATATTGTACTTCACAAGTTTAAAACATAAAGTTTCTTTACCTCTTGTTCATTCAGAACCAGTTCACCTGGAACAGGCAAAAACTGCCTCAGTACGGCTGTTAAAGTGTTGTCCACATGTGAAAAGAAGATATTTACTTGAAGACAGCAGAAATACAGCGTATAAATCTGTGCATAAATATTTTTTCAATCAAGCACATAAGCAAATCAGTATCTTTATGTTCTTTTGTTAATAAAAAAAATTAACTGAGGTTGTCTGTCCTCTGTTAGCACATTCTCCTACAATTTAGTTTTAAATCCAAACTTACTCTACAATAAATAGTGTCATTAAAGGACATAGAAGTTTTGTCTCCAGAAATGTTTTCCTCATTGCAAAAAAAACAAGAATAAAAACACAATAATACCCCTGACAGAAGAACCCACCACCAATTTGTCAGCTAGGAATTTGATCATATGACATCAAGTACATTTAAATTCAAATGCCATAGACTGAAATGTTTTGATAAAATATGAAAAATGTTAGAAACAATTGAATATATTTATACTGAGTTCTTATTTTACAAATTTCCAGAGTTCTGAAAAAGCATATGGAACAGAGGTCTTCAGCTTACAAAAAAGATTACTAAAAAGCCATGGAGAAAACCATAGCTGTAAGAGTAAGTCCTTGCATAAGCTCTGGTGAAGAACTGCATGTAAGTACACGAGCATCCTAGCTTATACAGAAAAAAGCAAACGTAAGTCATAGTAAGATTACAAAATGAATCTTATACCTGCACTTCCTTCCCATTTAAAGAAAGAAAGAAGAAGCCAAAGGACACCTCAACTCAAAACTTGAAGAGATTAGTCCCTATAAACTGTTAGATATAATTTCTGGACCTAAATCTTTTTCTTGCTGTGAAGATGAGTAAAACAGAAGAAAGCTCAAGAAAGTAAAAACCAAAAAACATACGCCAGTGCATTGCTCTTCAGCTTTTCTTCCCTGACAAGAAAATTCCCAGCAAATGAATGAGAGTTTGAATTTTATAAAGGAACATGACCTTTCAATTGGTCAAATTTTGGTTTCTTTGATCATGGGGAGGTGTACAAAGCACCAGGCCTGCTGGCAACAGATGGAGTCCAGCTATCTCAAAGGGGAAAAAGGATTCTTGGCCACGAGCTGGCGGGGCTCACTCAGAGGGCTTTAAACTAGGTTTGAAGGGGGAAGTGGTCATAGCCCACCTCACTAGGGATGAGCCCAGGTTTGGCATGCCAGGGTCAGGGGCAAGATTGACAGCCCAGCTCAAGTGCATCTATACCAACGCACGTAGCATGGGCAATAAACAGGAGGAAGCCATTATACAGCAGGACGGCTACGACTTGGTCACCATCACAGAAACGTGGTGGGACAACTCACATGACTGGCATGCTGTCATG
>Ga0065711_1004308_pt1 | contig 26847 bp, 26 predicted proteins | sample Hoacrofraction12_FD_59098 | JGI IMG/M metagenome (GOLD analysis project Ga0065711, IMG submission 59098) | Hoatzin crop microbial communities from Cojedes, Venezuela - Epithelial fraction 12 v2 (version 2) | ecosystem: Host-associated > Birds > Digestive system > Esophagus > Crop | place... | reverse complement strand
TGGAGCCCTGGCACAGGCTGCCCAGGGAGGTTGTGGAGTCTCCTTCTCTGGAGATATTCCAGACCTGCCTGGACAAGGTCCTGTGCAGCCTGCTGTAGGTGACCCTGCTTGGGCAGGGGGTTGGGCTGGGTGACCCACAGAGGTCCCTGGCAACCCCTACCGTTCTGTGATTCTGTGATCAGCGGGGCAGAGGCAGAAAGGCATTTGAGGTGTGATTCACACTCTGGCCGTGTTGGTCACGGCATGGTGAGTGAGGCGGGAAAGCTCGGACGGATGGAGGGTGGATGGAGCCAGAGCTGGTGGGGCTTGAGGGGAGGGAGTGGTGGAAGTGCAGCAAGCAGGAGAGATGCAGGGAAGATCAGCAAGAGGAGACATCCCAGACCTCTGTCCATGCACAGAAGCCTGAGAAGGAGGGAGGAATCCAGGAATGGAAACACAAGGCAAAGCTGGAGGTGGGAGTGATGGGAACGGCTGGCAGAGAGCAGGGAAGGGCTGTGCAGAGCTGCAGCGGTGAGGGAGGGCCGCGGGGCAGCCCGGAGCAGCAGCAAGCTCTGCTGTGAGACTCTGCTGGACTTTTGGGTGGAAAAGAAATCTTTTTGTGTTTGAAACCGCAGTGCAGTGGGGCTGCATGTGAGCAAGCAGCCAGGTACTGCCCTGGGATTGGAGACGGTTTGGGGTGAGCCTGTGCAGAGGGGCAAAAGGGAGCGGGTTCTGTGCGTCGTGTTTTGGGGTCCCATCAGACAGTGAGCGCTGGGACAGCTCCGTGGTGAAACCACCGTGTCACTGAGCAAGCCAGAAGCCAGCAAACGTACTAAAACACGGCCAGAACGACTCCAAAGCCCCGCAGAGCGGAGAAAGCGGTGGTTACACAAACAGCAGCAGGCGGTGGGCAGCAGGAGGAGAAACGCTGCGTGAGGAATCCCGGGCGAATGCCCCTCTGAACAGCAGCTCCCACCAACGGCCCCGGCAGCGCCTGGCGGCGAGAGGCCGGAGCGCGCCCGGGCGAAGCGGGGCGATGGCTGCCCAGCCGACATCTGCGCTCGGTGACAGTAGCACGGCCTGACAAGTTCACTGTAGCTCGGCACGGGGCAGCAGGTGGGAGAGGCGGCGTGCGCAGCCACCTGCTCGGCAGCCTGTGCGCCCGTCCCCCGGGGCCGCATGGATGCTCCGCTGCATCCCGGGGCCGCCCGGATGCTCCGCTGCATCCCGGTGCCGGGGAGGGATGGCTGGTGTGCTGGCCCAGGTAGGGCATGGGGCTGGCACCCACTGATGGGGTGCGTGTCGGAGAGGGGCTCTGAAAGGAGTTGCGGAAGGGTTGTGCTTTTACCTTGCATAGACTTCACTTGGTTAGAGAGCAATACGTTATCTTTTTTCTTCGTTACAAAAGGATAAATCTGTTTTTAAGATAATTTCTGTGTCTGGAATTTAGCAGTGTGTCATGGAAGGCTCAAACATGGATGAAAACAGATGAGTCAAAAATAAAGCAGCCAAGCCAAATCCTACACCTGTAACTCTTCCTGAACCCACCAGGCAGGGGAGAGCTCAGCTGCTCTCCGCACTTGGCTTGTGCTGCCCAAATGTCATGATCGTACAATGGGGTTTGATCGGAACTGGCAGCGTTCTTGCCGGGGAGCGAATGGACTGAGCGCAACTGAAAGCAGTCGAGGATCCAGCCTCCCGTGCCTGGGCTGAGTAAGGACCCCCACAACAGTCAGCTGTGGCTTAGAGGCCAAAGTCAATTCAGAATAACACCAATAAACTCGGGCCGTTCACTTCTGATCGGCCCTGCTGTGACTCAGGGAGAGCCAACAGGGCTTTTTTTTCCTCCTTTCCCTCTGTAAGTGCCAGCTTGGAACAACAGGGTCTGCCTGATTCGGGGCAGCACGAGGAACTCGCTGCGTGCTGACGTTTGCTGCATGAGTCTGTTTTCTGAGCCGCTCGATAATTGCTCGTACGCTGGGGCAGAGCATTCGTGGAGCCGTTCTGATTTACTGAAAATCTGGCTCGCGGGTACCGTTTAACTGTCCCGTCGGTTGCCAAATGCTGCAGCGCGCGTTTCTGGTTTGAGTTCTCATCTTCATAACTGCATGCATTTAGTTTTCCTGATTGCAAACGCTCGTCTAGACTGACAGCCGTACGTGGGGAGCCGGGAGAGGCAGCGGGACTGCAGATCTAGCGACGAGGTTCGACTGAGCTGTACGTTTTTGGCTGGCTAGGCTTGCACCTACCCCCCCCAGCGTGGGCTTTGTGTGCCACTCGAGTGCAGCGCTGGTGATCGTCCCTTCAGTCTGTACCGCTTACAGACGCAGTGAGTAAACACGGACCTGAACGCAGAGATACCGGTTCTGTAGCTGCAGTAAAACAGCAGGCTCGCTTCTGGAGCGAGAAGCCAAAATATCCACTGATGTGGAAGGAAAAAAGGGTGGCTGGAAACGTCGCTGTCGTCATGCAGAAGCCAGGCTCCACGTTGCTCGTTTTGGTGCCAGACACGGTACGGCAGAGCTGGTTTCACGGGCGTTGCTGCTGCTGGGAGCTGCCGGTGGTGCAGCACCTTTCCGGGGGACGCACGGCATCGCTGGGAAGCCTGTCTGTCCGTCCTCCCGTCCCCCCCAGCTTCCAGTCTTAAACCAGTCTTAAAACGGGCTGCAAGGCTCACTCCTTCAGCTGAGCTTTCCCGGCTCACGGAGCACAGCACTCACGTTCTCTAATTACAAATGTGTTGCCAGATTTCAGAGAATCTCAGAATTTTTTTGGTACCTACCCCTGGTGTTTTAAGATGTCCACTTAGAACAGGAAGATTTAAGTGGATGCTTAAAAAATTCAGCCTAAGGTATTCAAAGATTTGCTTTTAACTATGAAGGGTAAATGAAAATACAGTTGTTCCTTGGCAAGTTCATCTTAATTCAGTGCCTAATAACACAGGTATTATGTTTCTCCTGAATAAAGCCTTATTTCAGCTAAGAGATGTTAACTAAAAAGTGATCCAGTCTTGAATGAAACATTCCTGATGATGGCAAATCGATTTGAAATTTAAGTGCCCAATCACAGTAAAAATGGATCTCTTGCTCCCATTTTTGGTTTGTGGGTTCTTTTTTTTTTTTGTATGAATTTGTAAAATTTTAGCTTCTCACCGTCAGAACCGGTGACACACTTGTTTGCTCGACGCTGCCATTTCAGAGTCCTACAGAGGAAACTCAGGTTTGCTTCACCTCCTGCTTTTCCCTTTGTTCAACCTAGCGCGAAGTGCTCCCGTCCTCTCTCTTAACTTCCAGAGGGGTCTCTCCCGCTGGAGATGTGCTGCACTGGAGGCCGAGGCGAAGTCCTGGAGCAGAGGATGCTCTCGTGAATCAGTGTGACGCTTCCCCCCGTCTTACGTATTCTGTTGTGCAGCCGCAGTTTCTGTGCTGAGGCTCCTCTTTTGGTGGGTGAGTTAATCTTCCCAGCACCGACACAAAATCAGCAACAGTCTGTTACCAGTCTGGCTTAAATTTGTTTCACCGGGAAATAATAGAAGTAACCTTGTTCTTATTTTATCTTAGGGATGGTGCATAACCACGTCACGTCCCAGCAGCTACTGGGGGACAAACTGGAGAGCTGAGGCTCCCAGCAGCCATGAAAGCATAGAGGAGTCGGTTTGGCAGTGTGGGATAACTACTGTAGTTAGATCTTGATTATGCTAAAGTGGCCAGGAGTGAAATAATTAAAATATAGATATTTGCCTTCTCGTGAGTTTCAGAGTTAACGACCCATTCTGCTCAGCAGGGCTACTTCATGTGTCAAGGATCTAGGACGCTTCAGACACGGAAAGTCTCGAGAATATTAATCTCCCTTACTCTCGAGTCACCGGATTAGTCTGAAAACAATTAAAATAAATTTTAATTCTTGAGCTGGGTTGGTTTGCAGATTCCGTGAGCGCGCACGGCACTGCCAGGGTGAAGCCTGTGCTCGCATCTGTTCTGCTGGCTGCCCACCGGCCGGCCCCGGGGAGGTGGGCGGCAGGAGATGACGCTGCAGCCAGGTACCTGGGGGGCCGGGTGGCTGCTCCCCGGGCTCGGATGCGGCGTCCCCCCAGCCCGCAGCCAGGCAGCTCCCCCCCGCAGAGAACGCGGTCAAAGGGGCTCTTGTCCGGCCAACATTTATGGCGCGAGGGCTGATAACTGATAGCTCTGACGGATGCGCTGCGGGCCGCTCTGTCGCTGGGACGGAGGCGTGTTAATGGGGCATTGTGTGGACCGCTGTGATCCTCGGATGCTTCGTCCGTCGCGAAAAGTTAGCAAGGAGAAGCCTTGTTCCTCCGGCGCTGCCTGCCGCTGATTTACTGCTGCTCCCCTTCGCCTCGGGAGTGCCGCGACATTCCCCAGTAAATAGGGATGGAGGAAGGAGCCTCTCTCCCTCCTTCTCCTCCTATCTGCTCTTCCCAAATATGTAAACCCTGAGAAAGCTTTATTCTTCTTCAGTGATGATTCAGTTGTCTCCAGACTGTATCTTTTGGCAAATTTATTGCTGGCTATTTTAAAAAAAAACTCAAATGCATTTTGCATATTAACGCGTAACTCTTGTTCCTGTCTGCTCAGTTTGGAAATGGTTGGATTGCTTTTATAAAGAAAAAAATGGCTAATAAAATTGGCCTCAGCACCGTTGCTTTGCAATTCTTATGAACAGTAAAGTGCTACTTACAGTCATTGATGTTAAAAGCTATTTCTAAATTATGGTGCCATTTATTATCTCTAGTGTCCAAAGTAAGTTTAAATGATGCTTATAATTCATGTTTTACCAAATTTCCTTTTCCCCCCGAGGATACCTCTGATTAACTTATGCACATTTAAGCGCTTTTTAAATTCTTCTTTTATTGCCATTATGCTCTGAAAATCTCAGCGATTCTCAAAAATGGGTAATAAACTTGAGATAAAATGCTGCAGTTTTAGATCAATGCTGACATATCACTGTGGTGATTTCTTCAGAGCTAAAGCGATAATGCTTCATATTTACAGAATATATACTAGGTTATTACTACAGTATTACCATTTTGTTCTAAGATGAAATGAGTAATTTACCAATTTATTAAACAGTTACATTTAAGTATTGCTTAGGACATTACCACACCAATCTGTTTACTTAGCTTGAAGAGTTACCATTAAGAAACCCTGTTTATTTAGGTAAATTTTGTAATGATCGTGCCCTCCATTAAGAAACTTATTTTTCTGCAAGCCTAATTGCCTGGAAATGAGTTTCTCCTTATTTACTATGGTGCATTCTGCTAAGCCAGCTAAAAACGTCACCCTCGCAAGAAATGCTGGAGAAATTAATAATACATATATGGAACAGTTTTAATTAGTATAATACCAAACGTTAATAAAAGATTTATGATCCAGTTAAAAGTTCTAACGATCACAACAGGAAAAGGTCTGAAATGTGGCGGCGGCGATCCGTTAAAAATAAACAAATGCTGCCAAACTCTCCAAATTGAGGGTAGAGGAGATTTTTTTTTTTTCCTGCTCCTGTCCTTCTGTGAGTCCCGGCTCAGTGATCTGCAAGGGCAGGCTCTGACCCCACGGAAACCAGAGTAAACCCAGAATGGCGAGAGGATAGCCGTGGGGGTAATCCTGGCGGGACGGGAGGAGATGGAGAAGCCCGTCGCAGTGGAAGAGGCTGCGTTTAATTCAGTTGGTGGCACTGGGGTGTGAGCAGGCAGCTCCTGCCTGGGAGATGCACACGGCAGCTGGCCCAAGGCGGGTCTCGCAGGAGCTTCACCACTGCTGGCACAACCTTTTAGCCCAGCTCTGGGAAAAAAGTCCATGTTTTGAGCAGCTCAGAAGGCCAACGGTGGAGGATGGAGACAGAACCAGCTTGGCTCCATCCAAAGGTAGAAGTAATAAGCAGTAACTGAATTTCCAGAGGTTACACCTCTAGAGGAGCACATCAAATGGTATCTCAGGTCACAGACATCTCAGGTTCACCTTGCAGCTCAGCCTCACGTAGCACAGGGACGGTCTCTGCTGAAGGCTGGGCCTGCGACCGACCAGAAGCGAAGACGGATGCGTCCTTGTTGAGTTGGGCTGATTGCTGCTGGTCGGGTGAGTGCTGGTGATGGAAGGCACTGAATCGTCCGTCTCAGATAGAACTCTTCTAGTGTTGGAATGAGGTTTTTAAGTGAGCAACCGCGTGGGTGGTGTGGCAGGGGGAGGAGGTGTGCTGGGTGACATCGAGGGACACAAGCCCCGCTCTGAGAATCGTTGGTCAGGTGAGATAAATTAAGAACCTGCCTTAGACTCCCTGGAGTGTACCTGGCTAGGAGTCTCACTGGGGTCTTCGAGACCTGAAGTGTGGTGTTGGAAACAGGAGCTTGAAGAGGTGGAGCTCGGGCCATTTTCAGTGCCATTAGAGAAGGCTGAACTGTAAGCTGCTTCCCAGTGCGGTTTCTTTAGACCAGTATCACTCTGTGTCCGCCTCATTAGATCCCAGATGGCAGATCATGAGTAAGGCAAAGCGCTAAATACTCTGTTCCACCCAGAAGTGCCAGCGTTCGTGGCAGTCCTAGCAGAAATGCATATTGCTTGCTGGGATTTGGGGGTTTGGGGGCAGGAACAATCGCTGTGATCTTTGCTTTTTTTCTCAGATGCTGCCTGGATTTGGCTCCCAGCAGTAGTGACAGGAATGGGCTTTTCTCTTCTGGCACAGTCTGGGGATACTCAAAGCAAATATCAGAAGCCAGTCTTGTCCCGCATCCCATCAAGGCGCTCAGACTCAACTTGCGCATGGTAGCTCTTGCTCCCTGCGTTGGTCCATCAGGAGCAAGGTGACCTGGCATTGCACCATGCAAAGTTAACTTGTTATCTGGGGTAGGCACCCAAGGAGGAGCCGGGAGCGTGACTCTGACTCAGGGGCAGCAAGTGCAGGGAGGAGCTGGGGATGAGCTTTCCCAGCAGGTTTGCTCCAGCCAAAGGCCTGCAGCCATAGGATGAATATGTAGGATGTGTAGGATGAATATGTAGGACGTGTAGGATTGACGTGGTAGGACGTCTTGCTGGGGTGGCTGGGCTTCTTTGCTGCATTGGGTAAGGCCAGTACCCCAGAACAAATAACTGGTGGAAAAGTTTCTGTCTGTGATAAAAATGGATGTCCCATGCCTGTCACAGCCTATGCCTTTTGCAGCAGTGAATGTGTTGAGCTGTATTAAATCAGGAGCGCTTTCTCCTTCCCTTTTGCTAGGGTGTGGGGCTATGCGCAGCTCGGGAGGGTGCTGATTGCAGAAGCGTGGGGGTAATGCGAGCTGTGAACTCCTCTTGCTCTTCAGTGGTAAGCCCCTTCCTTGCTCAGGGTGCGAAGCCCTTCCTCTTGAGATTCGGGATGCTGAAGTGGATGTAGACTCTGTGCTGGCGCCTGTTTCCTTCTCTTAAATTACTTTTAGGGAGCTATCTGTGGAAAAACCTGAACTGAAGTCCCAAGCGGATTCTCTGGGTGCCGCTTGCTCAGCACCCTGTGCAGGGAGGTACTTGCTGTGCCCTGGAGAACAAATGAATGTCAGAGATTTACTGAATTGTCTGGGAAATGCGGAGATTTTATTCATTCCTAAACTTCATAATGTGACTTTCCTTATTTGTTCTTTCCAAGGCCAGAAAAGGAAACACCATATTTATTCTTGCTAATGTAGCAATATTGATTAAGTCATAAAGCACATATAAATACATATTGACTCCTATTACATTAAAGTATCTATCACTTACTACTTGTTCCTCAATAATACTATAGCTATGTAAAAAAAAATGCATTAAAATTGGCATTACCTCAAGGAAAGTAGGATCTGCCATCGTTATTAATATTAGGTTTCGGCAAATGAAAGCTTTTAAAAGGATACAAGTGTTAAAAATGGAAAACCACCTCACTTCTGCCCCAACAGTGACCAAATATTTCTGGCTGTACCAGTCATTCAAGCATGGGTCCCGACCTCTGCTCGTTTGGCCAGTACTTTAGTTTTGGTGGAAAACTTTGTTGTGGGTGATGTTCTGACACGTGGCACGAGAGGACGGGTATCTCTTCAGCATCAGCACATCCCCTGCAGAGCTGGGGGTTGCCTCTGGCCGTGGCTGGAGGGGGAGCACAGGTCAGTGGTAAGCTGGGTGCTGGAGCAAGCTGGGCAGCTGCCTGCCCAGAGCTGCGTCTACATCTCAGCCGCTCCCACCAAACTGATGCTTTAAGCCTAAATTGAAAATCGAGATGCTCACAACCCCCACTTAATTCTGGAGGTCCCTCACACTGCCAGGCACCCAGTTTTCTGCCTCCGAAGTCTCTCAAGTGCAGAGATTTTTGCAGGTTTCAGACAGCTGCGGTCTGGTTGTGCACTGCCCCAGCAGCGGGCGTTCAGCCACATTCACGACAGCATTCGTGCGTGGTGGGGTGGCCCCTGGTTTAGGATCTGCTGGGTGCTCAGTGCCTCTGTCCTAACAAAGCTGGCTGGATCTTGCACGTCTGCAGGTCGGGTGGGCGCAGAGCAAGGACTTCCCGTATTCACTGGATGAAGGTACTGGGGCTGTAAGGCAATGAGTGTTTAGGGCATCCTCCAGAAAACAGGGTTAAATTTCTGAGGGACTTCCCTGGGTCTTCAGCATCCTAAGGACAGCACTGCTTTTCTGTGTTTTGAGTGAGAAAAGACTCGTGTGGTTTACAAACCTGGGAGTACGGAGAGCAGCCACAGCCATCACCCCTGGTAGGAGCAGACACCTCCCTCCAGCGAGGACCCGAGAGCTTTGGTGCTTGCTGCTGCAGCTTTTTCCTCTTGGGCAGCTGCTGGTTTGGTATATTGGATTTTGTCTGCTGATCTTAGAAGCTGAGCTTTTTCCCCAAATATAACCTGGGAGTAAAACACGTAAGGCGTCAGGACAGCCGGCCCATAAATCTTGCCTTATGGGGCTCAAGGATGGCGTGGTTGCTGCAGAGACGATGCTTAGTTCATGCACTGGAAGCCACTGAGTGCAGTGGGAAGGGGGACACACAGGTAGAAACCATCCAGCTGGTGGACAGCAGTGCGAGGGTAAACCTGATTTCTTTCTCCAAAAATGCTCGGGAGATTCTGTGGCTGCGCAGGAGGAGGAACGTGGCCATGGCGAGGGGGCGAGCAGGAGGTGCACGGGATGAGCTGTGCTACCTTGCTCCTTCTGTTGTGCAAAGACTCCAAGAGACCTGGAACTGTCCCGCAGGTTGACTGTGCAGAGATTTAAGGATTACTGTGAGGTTTAAGAAACCTGGTCTTCGTCAGGATTTGGCCACTGTGTCACACAAGCTGGAAGACTGCATGCATGTGTGCTCTCTGCTTACATACAGTACTAAATGAATAAAACCAGAAGAGAATTTTTTTTAATACTCAAATTTCTCTTTTGCAGAAAGTTTAGCCTTTTCTGTGCAAAGGAAAAATCCAGCAAAATACTGTCCACATGGCTATTTTGTGCTTCTGCTGGTCTTGTCTTCTCTTTATAATTAGCCTAATGTGATATCTGATCCCTGCTCTTTTTAGTGTTTGTGTGCCAGTCTGACAGCACTAGCGCTGTCATTTCTTAGATAAGCTAATCACTTCTTAATGACTGGACAAGGTATCTTTATTTAACTGCATAAAGAGATTTAACTTTTCCCGTTAAGATATGACTGCTGGTTTATGTTTTGTTAATGACATGTAACATTGGTAGAAGGCTCAGGTGGTACACACGTGTTGAAGCAGGCTCGGGCGGCTGGTTTAGAGAGGCTGCGAAAGGGTCAGGGAGAGGAGGAACTTGTTCTCTATTAATCAGAATTTATTAAGAAAGCCCCGTTGTGAGCCCAGCTAGCTGCTGCTCTTCGCGGCCCGGTGTGTGGCCACGGGGCTGGTGCTGCAAAATCGGAGGTGGGTTTAAGTCCCGTCAACTCCCTCGTGGTTACGGTTGAACGCATACAGAAATGCTTATCTGTAAGATTATTTTAACCGCTTTCTGTAAGATTATTGTAAGAGCTTATTTGTAAGATAAACACATCCCTAAAATGTGCAAGCAGAAGGAGCAGTGCTCGGTTATAGCCATATGTGAGCAGTGCACATACAGGTCTGTGTTTCCTCCTCAGCCTGCTGTTCCCCCGCTTTGCTCTCAGAAGCCGAAGCGGCAGCCGGACGGGATGAGACGTGCCGAGCTCTGCCCTGCAGCACGCAGCCTCCCGTGCTCGCACCAGATCCCCCTTCGACCTGGAGCTGGCTGAGGCACCTGCTGCGCGGGGGGCACGAGGAAATCCCAACGACACCAAACTGTGTGGTGTGAGGCAGGAGCTGGTATCCACGCCAGCACGGTGCTCGCGGGGAGTGGGTCTGTCTGCACCAGGCTGGTGTAAGCTGGAGCCTCCGTGGTGCCAAGGGTGGGCACAAGATGGCTGAATTTAAAAGCTCGACCCTCTGTGCCCCGAGATGAAGGACCTAGGTGCAGAACGGACTGTTCACCCTGTCATCCAAAAATGTGCTTTCTGGGCAAGGTTTTCTCCAGGTAAAAATTAAAGAGAACGAGGGCAGTGAGACTAAATTGGAGCGTTTATCTGAGCTCCGAGAAGTTACTGGAGGTTTGGCCAGGAAGAAAACTCCCAGCATCTCTGAGCTCGGAGTTTGTGATGCCTCCTGCTGTAGCTCCATGAGCCTGCAGACATTAAGAGGAACTGGCATTTGAATTGGTTTTATCTATTGACACCTTGTGTACATGTGCTTTCAAGCTCTGGATGCAACCACAAGCTTACTGTGGTGCTTCGAGGCTTGCTTTCCCAAGCATCATTTAGACCAAAGATTTTTGGAAGGGTGCAGAAACGCAAGATGCTTCCAGCCCTGAGCCCACGGCTGCTGGCACCTTCCTGGGCTGGGTCCTTTTCTGGGGCAGGAGGGCGAGTGCTCAGGTGGAAAGCCAGACCCTTTAAAGCATCTAAAACTGTTCTTCAGAAACTGGAGGCAGCAAAACCACTTCTCTTTCTTTTTTTGAAAGTTTTGTCCCTTACATTTATGAGCATCTCAAAGTGTTAATTTGGCAGAGAGTCTGTATTCCTGCCTGACAAGAAAAGGGCCAGGCCAGTCCTTGGGGTTTTAATTTTACTGGCTGACTCTAATGTCAGTCTTATCAACGGTATCTTTTCTTTCCCAGTAGCATGTTCTAATAAGAAACTAAATCATGAAGACAAAAAGCTCCTGGCATCTCCATTGTGTTGGCTCCTGCCTCCTTCTATGGCGTGTTTACAAGAAAACATTTATCGCTGGAGCACTTGCCTGCAATAAGGAAAGAGCTGATAGCAACATCTTTTAAGCGGGGTCCTCCCGGCTGGCTGGGTGGGCGCAGCGGGCTGGAGTGCCCTCTGCTGAGCTGCACAGCCCCGTCTGCTCGGGACCAAATCCGGACCAGCGCCAAAAGTCATCCCCCCGAGCTGCCTGCCTCCGTGTCAAGCCTTCTGCAAGGAGAAGCGGCCCCGTGAATCGCTTTGGAGGAGCGAGGCAGTAAATTTGTGAGTGGGCTGTGTAAGTATGGAGTAGAAACGGGTTTTCTTGGTAGGATTTGTAAGGGCTTTGCAGCCGGAGCGGTGTGGATCGAGGAGTCGTCTGAGGGTGAATGACAGAAAATCCAGCACGTTTCAAAAATGCAAACTTAGATTGTGGCTGGTCCCTACTGAGGGCAGCAGCAAAGGGCAAGAACTCCATTTGATAGCGTTGTGGATCTTAAAGAGCTCTCCAAACCCTACATAATGGGGTATCTTACGGTGTTTTTATGCTGCACCACTGCAAAGCCGTGAGCGGGGCTGGGGCAGCCCTGCCAGCCCTTGTCAAACCCATCCGAGCCGCCTTGGCTGCTTGGATGTCAGAAGAGTTAATACCCTCTTTTGAGGATCGGAGAATGGGGGTAGCAAGAGGTCAAGTGGCTTCATTAGGCCCCAGAGGATTTCGCTGTCGGAGCTGAAAGCCGGAGCGTGGCATGGCAGGGAGCGCTTTGTCCTGCGCTCGCGACTTCAAAGGCCCGTCCCTTGTAAATCCTCACGAGCTTTGATCTCGCACTTCAACTTGCAGTTAACTTGGTCCCTTGCAGTTCTCACTGCTGGTGCAGCAGGCGCTGACGTTTTCTGGAAGGGGTCAGCGGGCTGGCGGGGCCGCTTCGACCTCCCTCGCCGTGGGGGGTCTCTGTCGAGGGAAGCGTCGCCGGTCGCGGTGGGATTCAGCGCCCTCCCAAATCCCGCAGGGAAGCAAGCAGCCAGAGGCATCTCTGGGCAATTCTGGCATCAACTGCAATAGTAATAACAATTAGCAATTATGCAGAGTTATATGCCTTTGGTGCCTATTACAGGCATCAATGAGGAGTTCTGTTTCTGTTTTCTACTTGTAGCTTGGCCTGATGCTTGCATTTTATTAGCAGATGCTGTAAGATAATTAGAGCCACTGCAGATAACACCGGGGGTGATTTGCTGCTGCACACGGTGTGGCGTGGCCAGTCAACCTTGCCGGCCCCCAGTATGTGCCAAGGTCTTCGATGGCTGAAAGCCACGTGCCATGTAGCGTGCGTTCTGGAGAAGGAGGGGAAAGAATGGGAGATGGTTTCTGCCGCCCACAGAGGAGTTGTCCTGAGCTCCGTCTCCGGGTGATGTGGTGGGTGATGTGCTGGGGATGTGCTGGGTGATGTGATGGGGATGGGGTGGTGGGTACCCCTCCGGAGCTGTGGGGCCCACGGGGCTCAGCGCTACCGTCTCCTTACCTGGCGTGCTCTCTGGAGTTGGAGATGCTAGAAACAAACTTGGAAACGACGGCTGGGAGGCTGCAAAGGCTCCCGCCCGGCTCCGCAGATCCGCAGCGCTCCCTCCTCGCCGGCGCCGGGGAGCAAACGCGCTTTTACCGAGGAGATGAAATGCAGATCTGCGCTTCAGCTTCTCCTCCGCTCCTCCAATTCCCCTAGAAAAAAAAAAAATGGTTAATGTAATATTACTTCAGATTGGACTCTGAGGAGCAGAAAGCCAATTTTGGGGGAATGTGAGCCAACCTACATTTAACTGGGATGCTGATATTTACTGTTGCAGTGATCCGGGCCCGTAGCATGGGTGAAGTCACTGGCTGGGGATTCAAAGTCCAATTAGGCAGTGTTAATAGAGGAGGCGGCGATGCTTCATTGAGAGAAATTACTAAAATTGTACTTTTAGGACAGTCAATTAGCTGTGTTTTGACAAAGCAACAAAAAGATGAAACTGAAGCCCTCGAAAAAAGAATGGGAGAATTCAGAAGGAACATGTCTGTTTGGGGAATCCTAATATTTTTTGTTGAAATCATTAAGTGAAATTAAATACTATTTTAAACCAAAGGGATAGAATATCTAATTAAGATAGAAAAAAGGTTTGGGGAAGGGTATTGTTGAGGGGATTAGAGAAATGGTTTACAATTCATGTTGACTGAGGCGAGGCCCCTTGAATATATTAGGTATATTAGTAACGGGGATGGAAAAAATCTCTTGACAAGCTGATCTGAAGTTCAGGGAGGGTTTCTTTAGGGTGACTCCAAGGCTCCCGGTCTCCAGAGTGAAGTGTGGGAATGAAGCCAGGGAAATCAAGGAGATGGAGGACGAGGCGTGTTTCCGGAGCTGCGCCGGGGCTCCCACTCTGCGGCGTAGTCCGGGTGCTGGTAAGGGGGCTGCAGGGCTTGCAGAGCCCAGGGATGACCAAGCAGCAAGGGGAGGATCTGGGGAGTCCAGGGTAACCTGGCTGGCGGGGTAGTGCAGACCGTGGAGCCCCTGGGGTACACCCTGTGTCCCTGGAAGCTGTGGGATGCTGTGGGAGCCCAGCCCCGAGCCTGGCTGAGCTGCTGGCAGAGTGCCCCTGGACGACGTGTGGCAGGACACTTGGGTGCCTTCGTTTGCTCGCTGTTGATCTGGTTGTGTTTCTCCTCAGACTTAAATCTCTTCTTTGTGATTATATTTCCAGGAGTCGGTCTTAGACTGGTGTGTTCCTCTAGAACAGAGGCCGGGGTGATGGGCTGGGGGTCTTTCCCACCCGTTTCTGTGATGGTTTGCGAGACCTTGGCCACCACCAGGCCCTTGAGCAAAGCACCAGCATGTGGCTGGCCACAGTCTGTCCGGGAAGGGCAAGAGGTTTCTCTGACAATTTCTCTGTAGCTTGGGATGATTTTCCCATGATTTGCATCCAGTGCTCCAGAGGCTTCCACTCTTAACACACAGCTCCAGTAAAACTCTTCCACGTAAAGGCCTCTCCTGAAGAACTCCGTTTTTGACCTATATCATCATATTGTTTAATTCATTTGATACACAGAGACAGTTAGTGAAATATGCATGCTATATCATATTAAAGAGAAATGTAACCTTCAATTGGTATCTGATGTGCACTTTGCAATAACTGCTATTAGTTGTCTATAAAACTCCTAGACATCATTTGATTTTATTACCATTATATTATTTTACTTGGGAACATATAGAAGGAGTGGTGATTGCAGGTCTTCAAGTGCTTACTGGGAAATATTTAACACAGAATGTTTTATTTATTAGCATAAAGAGACACAATGGATTGTTGGTGATTAAAGTGATGATGCTGCTGCCATACTTGTCAAAAATATAGACCTAATTCAATAGAAAGGCGACAGTCAGTCTCCATGTTGATCTATGCCGAAGCAAACTGCCTCTGAAAGCAGTACAAAGCCTGAATTGGCCTCTTAATTTTATGCTCTAGGGCATAGTATAAAAAAGGGAATTCTTTCTAAGTGCCTGTAATTGCATGTTACCAGAACCTAAAATATAAGCCAAATTTTGGAAATTGTAAGTGTTAAGCTTTCCATTTCAGTTCCTTCTCCTCCAAAAAAAAAAAAAAAAAAGTATCATCAAAACAAAAGAGAGCTTTAAAATGCCTCGCTATCCCACATCATTAATAAAATATACAGCATACTTAGCCTTTAATTGCAAATGTGCGTTTTGAAAGAAACTACTTTTAAAAAAAAAAATCGTTTTCCGTCTCTCCCAGCTGTCCAGCGCAGGAGCCGGGGACCCGCTCGCCCCAGCCGGACGTGCCACCCTCCATTTTGAAGCGATGCGTGCCAAACAGCGGCAATCTCCTGCGTGTTTTGGGGCTGCTTGTGTGGGCTGGAGTATCATTTCCCTCATTTAGACGGGTGAGGCTTTGAATTGGGTAAGTCCTGCAGGTCAGATGGGCCTTGCTAAGCCCCGTGCATCAACAGGAGGGAGGAGGCCCAGCAGCCCCCCGGCTGGGTTTGCGGTCTGGCAGGGCAGCGCAGGGGCAGGCTCTGCCCGGGCTGGCGATGCTGATGCTCCTGCCAGCTCCGGGATGTTCAGCCAGCGCAGTGATGCTGGCGAGGTTTGTCAGCCGGTCCAAACCATTCAGGTGGAGCAGCTTTGCAGCGGGAGCCCAAAGTGGGAAGAGCTTGTGTCCTTCCTTTGCCCTGTGCTAAAATGGGATTTGTTTTGCATAGACACACTGCAGCATCTGCCTTGGAAAAAGTCGAATATTTCCCCCCTCCCACCGCCCTTGCATGGGTCTGTGTTTACAACTTCACTCCTCTGAGAAGACAGCAGGGAAAAAAAAAAAAAGATTAACCATTTTGTACACTTGATGGCTTCATTGGACAGGCAATAAATCAATACAATTGAATTGGAGAAGATAGCGTTCAAATGCTATTATCTGTCTCTCTGTTATTGAGCTGGGATCCTCGGACTGACTTACAGAGATCCCTCCACCTCCAGGATTCCCTTCCCCAGGAAACCTGCGGGATTCGACCTGCTCCAGGGCTCGTCCCAGCCCGTCGGACAGTCCTGCACTTTCCTGCAGATTTCATCCTTTTGGGGTTTTTCATCCAAAAACGCATCCCTTTTGGGTTTGCTGCTACACGGTTAGGCTGTTAGAGTGCAAGCAGGAAATCATCTGAAACGCTGACGCTGGTGAAAGGTACTGTGCTTATAAGGACAGAGCAGAGATCTGCCGCAGAGCCAAGGGTGGCAACGCCACGTGCCCCGGGGGAGCGTTTCCAGGGCTGGAAGCAGGGGCTTTGGTGAGCTAATCTGGGCCTCAGCATATTTGCTTTTGCCTTCTAGCGGCGAGATCGCCAGCAAAGGTCCAGCTGCCGCAGTCCCTACAGTCATGGGCATTTATTTATTCCGAGCTGCTCGGAGAGCGCAGGTATTTTACCCGCAGGAATTTCCTGGTGCTCCCTGCCTGATTCAGGTGCCCGTATTTCCATAGCTTTCCAGGAAAGATGATGGCACAGTGCAGTTTGTTTTTTTTGCAGAGGAGAAGAGTCTTAAGATACCCAAAAGGCCAGATTTGATGTTGATTAAATGGGTCTGGCTCCAGCAAAGTTGCCGGTAAGTTATACCTTCATAAATGAAAGGTAAATCAAGCCATAACTCAAACACTGCAAGGACTGATGCTGATTTCAAGACTTCAGAAATGTTTTGTTAGCAAAATATTCTATTTCTCTACTACAGGCTTTAATATTTTAAAGTCACCCTTACGTGGTGGCACAAAGGTTAAAAATTCTTTGTTTACAGGTGAAATCCCCACTCCTCCTGCTACCCTGGACCTTTTCCCAGCCCTCCTAATGCGATGAATTTTCCCTTCGACATCTGTAATTTCGGGGTGCCCTCTGGTGTACACACATCTCCAGTGCATCGCCGCCGCGCATCGCTCTTCCCTCTGACAAATCCACTTGCTTGGAACACTTTGCATTTATTTATCTCAGTTGCTTCACGTCTCCTACGAGGGGGCACCACATCCAAGTGCGAGTCCCCATCCTGTAAAGGCACTGACACGAACTTAGCTGGAGTACCCTGGGAGCTCCCGGAGTTCACGTTAATTAACGAAGGGTTCTGCCTGTCTGATGGCAATATCAGAGCCCAAAACCGTGATGAAAACGGCCTCATGTTGCCGCTGATGAGAACACCTGGAGTGTGGGTCCTGGGTTGAGTTTGGGAAGCAGCTTGTCTCGGTGGGGACACTCCTCTCGGTCTGCTGCCACCAAAAGAGGGGAGCCTTGCTGCGTGAACGTGGCTGCAGAACTGATCCGTGTTTTCCAATGTGTTAACAACAAGTGAGCCAAAATAATCCTTGCCCTGTCTCCCGTGGATTTAACATACCTAGAGGATAAGGTTCTTACACTGACTAATGACATTTCTATCTGATCCCTTTTTTTCATTATAGGGGGTAACTTTTTTTTTTAAAGATCTATTAGTTCTGGCAACATATCTACAACGATGCTGCATCTTGTAAAACAAAACCAGTGGAGCCTCTGTGGACCAGAGCCTACGCACCCTTCAGCACTACAGGGAGGAGCAGGCACTCTGGGAGGACCAGAGAAGGTACCATGGCTCTGCAGGGACCTTGGGTGCTGGCAGCAGCTGACAATAAGGCATGCCAGGTTTAACAAGTAGGTGTCTGGGACCCCCTCAGTTGACTTTGCTTCCCTATGGCCAACACGTACATTATGGGTTTGCACCTGACTGCAGCTGCTTCCGTTTAGATCAGGTCTGATGCAACCTGTTGGCGGATGCCACGATGACTGTGACAGAGCACAGAGGGACACCAGTGTGGACCTCATGGACCTTGTGGAACTAATCCACCTGGTCTCCTGCTCGGCTCCAGCATAGCTGCGTGCCACATGCTCTGAGGGATGCCCGGGCACACAGGAGGTGTCCCTGCAAGGAAAGTACAGGGGTTACGAACCATCCTGCAAGGAACATACAGGGGTGATGAACCAACCTGCAAGGAACATACAGGGGTGATGAACCATCCTGCAAGGAACATACAGGAGTGATGAACCATCCTGCAAGCGAGCACAACACAGTAGCAGCACGTGGGCAACACTAACTTCAGGAGTGCCAAGCGCTAATTGATCTGTCAACAATTAGCTATTGAGGTGTGCCTGGGACAGACCTTCCCACCTCAGAACTCCGCTGGCGAAGAAGCTGGAGTGATCCTGGGCTCTTGCTGAGGTGACAGAAATGGCAGATGATAAGTGAGGCGACTGACAAGTGCTGCTTTGCAATTAAATGTTAAAAGGCACAACAACCAAGGTAAATTAAATTGATGGGCCCAACCTGGCAGCAGCAGGGAGCTGCTGAGATGTGTGCAGTACATCTGGTTGTGTCAGACCAGTTAATGTTTTCACTTAACAAAACAAAGCGAAGATCTTGGCAAAGAGGCAAAGAGCTCTGCAGAAGCTTGTTAGGGATTTGCAAATAGAGAGCAAAGCCTGAAAAGTGCAGTACAAGACAGATGGGAACTCTTATTTTGAGGTTGCTGTCAGCACTCAGGCTTCCAAATTTTAGATGAAATTGAAGAAGTATTGAAAAATCATCTCTTTCTTCCTGAGGAAGTGGGCAACCCTCTTTCTTGTAAAGGAATTTCTACCTTCTTTAGAGAACTAAGATCCCACAGGACCCCAACCACTGGTAAACACATCACCTGCTTTTTAAAAGTCTGGATCACACAGACATGCACCATTTGTGACCAGAGGTCCCAACTAGTATGGGAAATGCAGAGAATTAAACTGGAGGTCCACGTGGTCTTCCTTTGTGTCATCCAGGAGGCGAGGGAGTTGGGTGACTTTGCCATTGCATGTAACTGCTCTGGGGATTAGTTTTCCCCACTATAGGATGAAGCTGTGAGACGAGCGTCAAGATGGTCATGTGAGTATTTTGTCAGCTTTCCGCCTTGACCTGATGCAAATTACCACCAGCCGTAAAACATGAAGGCTTCGTTTGAAGTAGGTTTCCAATGTAGGGGAGAGCACAAGCATGTAGGAGCCCTTGCCGTAACTGGACAGTCTTCTGCTGTGGGACTGCCAGAGATGGCCACGCCTGGATGGAAATGGCCAGCCAAAATATCCTAAACCTCGTCTGCGAGACCTGAAACTCCACTGCAGTGTGTGATCAGCCTCGAAACTGAACTCTGTTCTGGATCTGGGGCTTGTAACCTGCACTGCGGTGTATAATATTGGGTTGGAGTCAAGCCTGGGTCGAAGGGCTCTTGAGCTGCAGGTCTACTTGGAACATCGGGCATTGAGCCTGGGCTGAGGAGCCCCTCACCTCGTCCCTGTTTGGATCAGATGAAATGCTCAGCCAGCCCAGTGTCTGGCCGCCAACAGTGACTGGAAGAAATGTATGAGGCAATTTAAGATTACAGTGATATTTTCCCCAGAATATCTTCCCAAGCTGTTCCAGGACTTCTTGAGCCAGAGAACTTTGTCTTCTTTACCTGCCCTTGTCTGATTTTTCTTTTCCATGTGTGCTCAATGCACATAAAGTTCTGGTCTCCCCAGCATCCTGTGGCAGTGACTTCCACAGTTCTGCTACATGTTGGGTGAGGATCTGCCGCCTCCTTTTTTTTTTATTTAATCTGCCACCTACAAGTTTCATTTTATGGCCTCTGTTTCTTGTATTAGAAGAGACAGAAGACAGTTGTTTCTCATTCTCAATGCTTCTTGTTATTGAATAGCCCTTTATTTTGTGTTTACTATTGCTACCTGTAGTAGTCAAAGTATGGTTGTACCCAGCACTCATACACTGACCTAATGTTATTTTCTGTTTCTCTCCCAGTGATTCCTAACATTCAGTTTGATTTTTTTACCTTTGCAGTGCTTCAGACAGATCATAGAGCTGTGTATTACATCTCTAAAGCCATATTTGTGATCAGAGATCAGACCAGAGCCCATTGTTTCATCTGTAAAATTTTCACAGCTGTAGTTTGAAAATGTGATAAATGTCCATTTGTTCAGTAAATATCTTTGTCCAAAAGCCCATAAGCATACAAGCACCCTGGAATGCTGCTGCGATGCTAAAAACCCCATCCTGCTGCCCCAGCTGGGCAAATATAACCCAGAATGCAGAATGGTTTAGTACTGTTGCTTACACTAGATAAGCTCAGTACAGTCCAGGAAAGAAATTGATTTATGGGGAAGGCTTTAAACATCCCTGTTTTTCATGGTTCTGAAGCAGTTTCTTTTGAAAGACCTTTCCCAGGCTTGTCTCTGCAACTTGAGAGCTTCGAGCCAGATCCTTGTGTAGAACCACATGGCTCCTGATTGCTGGCCTCTGAGTGCCCTCTAGCACAAGCTGGGAACATGGACCTGTTTTAGCCTAATGAGTAAATAGAAGTGTAAGATCTCGTCACATGTATCTCACATATTATGGTTTTCCTGGCCATGACCTTGACACTGGAGGAGGCGCTTGATGCATCAAAATTCCTTATCATAAGCAGTCAAAAACTTGGGGTCTTTCCGTTTCCTTCCCCACAGCATCCTCAGCCTGCAAGGAGCCCCGATGAAGAGCCAAGGAACGGCGAGAATGCAGCAGTGAAGTAGGGAGGGCTGAAGTTTGCAAACTGTCCTGGCTGGGAAAAAAAGGGGCACGAAATGATACTGCCATTAACGTGACATCCTTCTGTCTTTCTTTATACCCAGCATGGAGGCCCTGGACACTGTTGTGGAAAGGATGAAATGCAGCAGCGCAGGAGCTGGAATGATAAGGAAACATCGGCCTTTCCAGGTTTGTGTGTGGATTCTGCAGATCATTTCTTTTTTGTGGGTTTTTTGCAGGGAGGGGTGATGGGGAGAGGAACAGAAGGGCTAATTGCACGCTGGAGATGTGGAGCTGCCTGTCTGCCTCTTGCTCTGAGCTGAGAGACCAGAAGTAATGTTGGCCATACTTTTGACTGTCTTGATCTATATTATCAGCTCCGTACGCCAGTGGGATCTTGGGGATAAAACATGACCTTTGACTGGTCTGCTTGAGGTCCTTACACAACATGTGAGCAAGGTCAAACACAGTAGAGAACCAAGGGAAGGATAAGGGAGGATTACCTTTTTTTTTTTCCTGAGTAGATTTCTCTTGAATGTGGAAGCTGCGAGAGGTGCCCAGGAAGGCAGAAAAGATTCTCACTGAGCCAAGTGGGGTCTGGCACACAGCTCAGTGATGTTTCTTGGCCTGTGAGTTAATTTGGATCATGCCATCACAGCTCTGAAGTCTGTGACTGTGGCTGAGTGCCCTCAGCCTCCACCATGCAAGGCCTTCTATCAGCAATCCTTTAGCAGGAAAGGTGGAGATAGGAACAGACAGAGAAACCTCATCTGGGAGACCTGGAGGAGTGTATGAAACGCGGGAGATGACGCAGGTAGGGATGCTGGCAGCTGATTAGGGGTCACTAGATGGTGCTGTTGATCTTGAAATGAGAACAGACAGCTCAGAAGAGGGTCTCTCTCCGAACTGGTACCCAGAGCATCCGCCCAAAGTCGTAGTTGACTGACATTATCTGACATGCTTCCCAGACATCAGATGGATGTGCACTTCTGACAGTGAAGCTATAGAGACAGTGGAGTTAAACAAACCCAGGAAAGGACATGCATGTGCTGTGGCCCCACCGATGGCCTTAGTTCTGCCCTTCCCAGAGCCTGCGGACCCATGGGGAACAGGGGGGAACTATTTTAAAGCCTGTACTGTAGAAAAAGTAGATATGACAAGTCACCACTAGAACAGGCTATTTTATGTGGAGTACCATGTAGCCTCTCCCACCTCCTTGGCCTTGGTTGCTTGTAGGTGGTCAGCAGAGCTCACACACGTCGGCAGTGATGCAGAACATCATTTTGGGATCAAGTTAATTGGGTTTAACAAGCAAAGAAGTGCTGTGGGCTGGTAGCAGGTATGGTAGTCGTGTACAGCAGCAAATGATATTCCAGGGGGAGGAACTGCAGACAAGATCATGAGGCAAGGGCATCTGCCATCATTGGAGCAGCATAACTGAAACAGTTATGTGTAGTCTGCCTCGCCGGCTTTACATGCGCATGGCTCTTCCCTGCTATGTTCCTTCCTGAGACATCTCAGCCCCACCAACTCCAAACTTCTACTACTCCTTCTGCTGGGAGGCGGTCTCACCTTTGGGACCAGCGGGGCACAGAAAGTTTCAAAGTATGTTGATTTTTAGGGAGAATTTTTTCCAGGAAAAAAAATCCAGAGGACAGTGCAGATGGAGAAACTATGGAGTAAGACATGCCCTGGAGTCATGGTTCCCAGGGAGGAAGCAGCACCTGGGAGTGCCGGTAGGATCCTTGACCTAAAATGTCACTGCAAAGCAGTGTACGTGCACAATATATGGAAGTTGGTAGAATTTGGCTTATCTGCTGATTATATTTTTGTTAAGGGACCTATATTGAGATAAATGTTGTATTATTTGTAAATTAGAACTAATTATCCCATACTCAAGGCTTGATCATCCATACCAAATGTTTAGATCCTGTGTCTGTTGGTGCGGCTTTTAGAGTATTTAAGATTAAACACAAAGAATAAAAAAAAAAAAGAGAAGTTTCAGTCTATCTCAAGTTTTACTGTTGTGATGTTAACTCCTGGTGTAATCTGTGTAATTTTCTTTCTTATTATCACTGTGACACCTGAGTGCCTTCCTTGTGGACATCCTGGCTTATCTGTCATCCATTTTAGGGATGAATGTCTGAAACAGGGCCTTAAGATGAGAAGGATCCCTTGAAAGCTATACACAAGAAGATGGAAGAGATGGAGAAGCACCAGCACATGCCAGGCCAGGCTGTCAGCCTCCCCTGGCTCCCCTTCCAGTATGCAGCTTTCTCCAGTGCTAAAGGATCTTCTGATGCAGACCTTCATGCTGGTCTGTGTAAATCCTGTGTTACAGGCACACCTGGGGATGGAACAGACAGTACATCAAAGAAAGATGATGAAGAAAACTTCTAGTGTCCACCCATGGCAGGATCAGCGGTAAAAAGCAGACTGCAGGTAAGAAAGGAGACAACCAGGTAAGGATGGTGTTCCACCCTGGTCTTCCACCCTGTCCTGAGCTGGCTGCAAACCCACCTGGAAGTGGAGGGAAATTACAACCCCGAGGACAAGTCTCGCAAAGCAACCCCGCGGGGCAGCGCTGCTCTCGCCTGCTGTGTAGCTCCGTGTTCAGGGCACAGGCTGGCCTGACAGCTCTGTCCCCGCTGTCGCTGCAGTGCCCGAACAGCGTCCTGCTCCTGCTGCCCGGTACTGCTAATGGTGTATCACCGGTAATAGCTGGCATCTCCCTTGTGCTGCCCCGTCCGATGATGGCAAGCCACGGTTATTTCAGGTTAAATTGAAATATTTGGATTTTCAGGTTTGAAATGAGTCTTTTTGATGTCAAGGAAGGGTAGGTGTTTTGATGCCTTTTAAGATTTTGGCCCTGAGTTCATTGGGGCAGGAATTATTGACTGGTCAAAGGAGGAGGAGCCCGGCGAAGATGTTATGTGACAGCTACGGGGCAACACATCTGAAGATTATGTCATTCTGTCACCGTGTAAATTAAGATTGCATAGGAAATCTTTATTGTGTCTGCAGCTTCTGATTGCTTGACTGCAACCATGCTGTGGCTTTAACCATGTTTAGAATGCAATTTCCTAAGTTTTGTAAAAGCTTACTAAAGAGAGAGCTCCATTAAGGGAAACCATGTTGACTCCGATTTCTTCCTCAGTTCTCCCTGTACAGCTATTTCTAAATCACTTGCAAGCTTTTTCAGCTATGCTGGGTATTATATAGCATACAGTTGAGCAGAGTAAAATGATCGATATTGTAATGGACTTCTCATCCTAGTGCATGACAGAAATAATAAATGTCATGATGTATGACAGCCCTTCTAAAGCCCTATGGAGCCAAACGAGACGCAGTAAGCATATATCTCCTACTTCCTACCCCTGTTTTGCTTCTCTGTGTCTGTCCTTTGTTTCCTCCCACATTTATTTCCTCAGTAATGGAAGACTGTAACTGAATTAAAAGCGACTCTGTACGCACAAGAACATGCTGTGGCTGGGTGGACTCCTGTAACTGCTGTCTGCTTTGTGAGCTGCTAAGCGCTGCGGGCAGCAGGTTTTTGGGTGGTTTTGGCCAGTAGCCAGGTACTCCTGTGGGCGTTACACCAGGTAACTGTACATGCAAACAGCTGCAGCCTCTTTCACGACTACCATGCAGTATTCACCTTCCAGCTCCAGTCTGTCATTCGGGTCATGCCAAAACTTCATTTTAAATTTTGATACTAGTTCCCGTTTTCAAGCCAAATCAAACAAGTGTCTTCTCTGTACGGCTCCTCTTGGCTGCGATGCCTGATCCATTAAGGATGCCTGCCTTCTGCCACTGACACCAGCCACCACACTCGGTGAGAAGTTCAACAAGGCCAAGTGCAAGGTCCTGCATGTGGGTTGGGGCAATCCGAAACACAAGTACAGGCTGGGTGGAGAATGGCTCATGAGCAGCCCTGAGGAGCAGGACCTGGGGGTACTGGTGGATGAGAAGCTCAACATGAGCCAGCAATGTGCGCTTGCAGCCCAGAAAGCCAACCGCATCCTGCACTTCATCAAGAGAAGCGTGGCCAGCAGGCTGAGGGAGGTGATTCTGTCCCTTTACTCCGCTCTCGTCAGACCCCACCTGGAGTACTGCATCCAGCTCTGGAGCCCCCAACATAAGGAGGGCATGGATGTGTTGGAGCAGGTCCAGAGGAGGGCCATGAAGATGATCCGAGGGCTGGAGCACCTCTGCTATGAGGACAGGCTGAGAGAGTTGTGGCTGTTCAGCCTGCAGAAGAGAAGGCTCCGGGGTGACCTTACAGCAGCTTTCCAGTACCTGAAGGGGCCTACAGGAAGGATGGAGAGGGGCTTTTCACCAGGGTGTGTAGTGATAGGACAAGGAGGAATGACTGTAAACTAAAAGAGGGCAGATTTAGATTAGGAATTAGGAAGAAATTCTTCACCATGAGGGTGCTGAAACACTGGCCCAGGTTGCCCAGAGAAGCTGTGGATGCCCCCTCCCTGGCAGGGTTCAAGGCCAGGCTGGATGGAGCTCTGAGCACCCCGGGCTGGTGGAAGATGTCCCTGCTCATGGCAGGGGGGGTTGGAACCAGATGATCTTTAAGGTCCTTCCCAACCCTCACCATTCTATGATTCTGTGGTTTTCCTGCCTCTGCCCCTTCATGAATCCCGGTGCGTATCTTCTCCCCTCTGCATTGCCAAGCTGCCACTCTTCCTATGTTAAAGGCCACCCTTAGAAGAAATTGCTTCTTAAAGATAATATGAAATGAACCAAACCAAAGGTTAGAAAATGAAATAAACACTATTCCTTCTCTGGTTTCCTAGGGAGATTTTTAAGGGGAGTAAATGGGAAGGGTTGCTCACGATAAGCTTAAGTGATCGCTCTGCTCTCCTCTATTCGACATCCGTCAGGGTGTTATTTCTATGCATACAAATGGCGCATAGGTTTCAAATTAACAATGTCTCTACTAAAGAATGCAAAGAAAAAAGAAAAGATTGTTAATTTTTCTGCTGATATACTTGTCACATGTTACAAGTGTGTCACCTTATATCTAAGTAAAGAGAAGAGCTGGAAGATGATAAGAGAAATAGAAAAAAACCCACTAATTTTAACCCCTATCAGCATTTCCAAATCAGCTGTAATGTGTATTGGTTATTTATTGCACCACTGTGGCAAACTGGCTCAAACTGCAGAGAGGGAGCCTTCGCAGCAGGACCTGCGCTAGTCTCGGGGTGAGCAGGGTGCCAGATGAGATGGCTTCCAGAGCTGCCTTCCAGCCGAAATTATCCTGTGGCTCTAGAAGAGGGCTCTCACAGCAGCCCACATCCCCCGTCCTCACTCACCTGGTAAGCAGAACCACTACTTATTCCTATACCTTGTTTTCACACACGGGTCAACGTTATTATTACTGTATTTCAGTTAGCCTGGGGCAATCCACAACACCTCAGCAGACGATCTGCCTCAGTGCTAACAGGATTGTAGGGGGACATGTCCTGGAGAACCCATAGCTCAAGTAACCTTGTATTTGGAAAACTAACTGTATTTTGCAAATGGAAGACCTTACATTTGAAAATAAGCTGAATGTCTATGTACTGAGGAATTATATTTGCTGTTTTTCAAAGGGGTGAGCTTTCTGGGAGAGTGAGAAAGGTGGATGCCACGTTTTGACAGGTAAGATTCATTTTACCACTGTGTCAGTTCTTTTTTGTTTTCAGGTTGTCTCATTTTCAGCAACAGAATTTGATGTTCTTTGTGAATATGAATGCAGGTATTGTGAACACGAGTCACACATTTCAAATTAATGGAGAGACACGAGCACAAAGAGGCTATATTCTTTTTGAAGAGTGGGTATTCAGGTAGAAATAATCTTGAGATTAGCTCATTTACAGCACCAAAGACACCCGACTCTTACAGATCAGCCCCTGGACACGAGGACAGCCTGGATCAGTGACTCGAAGGTGTGCCCTGCCCAGGGCCGGTGGTGGACTGTCTGTGCCAATGCATACGGGAGCCTTTCCAGGGCTTGGGGCTCTCAGTAACAACAACAAAAATCTTTTAATCCTGTTGTGACACAGCGATGTCCCCACGTGTCTACTAACAGGAAAAAGAAGTTCACTCCCATTGCATACCAGCTGAAAGGGGGGGGGGGTTTGCCAAAACATTGTGCCTCTCCGGTCCTGAGAGCCTAGAGGAGCAGTAACTCCGAAGGGCAGCTCATCTTCACAGGTCCGGAGGCAGGAGCAGGGGCCGCGTGGCTTCATTCTTCAACCGAAGCTGACGGGGCCATCACCTCATGGCACGCAGTGCAGCGGCACACAGAGAGCCCATTTGACTGCAGCAGGGCCTTCCTCTGCGCAGAGGAGCGCTGGCAGATGGGCTCCTCGCCCTGCTCTCGCTCCGCTGCGGCTCGGCGCTGGCAGCCGCGCTCGCACCCCCCTTTCCCGGCACGATCTGTTACTGGGGCCGCAGCACTGGGCCCGGCGGTCCTCCCCGCCTCAGCGAGCCCCCGGCCCGCCGGGCGGCGATGGAGCCGGAG
>Ga0065711_1005847_pt1 | contig 26851 bp, 10 predicted proteins | sample Hoacrofraction12_FD_59098 | JGI IMG/M metagenome (GOLD analysis project Ga0065711, IMG submission 59098) | Hoatzin crop microbial communities from Cojedes, Venezuela - Epithelial fraction 12 v2 (version 2) | ecosystem: Host-associated > Birds > Digestive system > Esophagus > Crop | place... | reverse complement strand
GCCTCCAACTAGACTCAGCGCCGCTGATGACAACCCTCTGAGTTCTGCCATTCAGCCAGTTCTCAATCCACCTCACCGACCGCTCATCCAGCCCACACTTCCTCAGCTTCCCTAGGAGGATATTATGGGAGACCGTGTCGAAAGCCTTGCTGAAGTCAAGGTAGACAACATCCACGGCTCTCTCCTCATCTACCCAGCCAGTCATGCCATCATAGAAAGCTATCAGATTGGTTAGGCATGATTTCCCCTTGGTGAATCCATGCTGATAACATGATCTTTCCTCCTCCTCTTTATCCAGAGCAGGTATTTTCCTACTTTGGAGTACAGCTTTTAAGGGAAACTCTTTTTGATTTTCTAATGTAAGACCTCCTGCTTCATGGAAAGGTGTTCTTAGGTCCAGGACCATGGCAAATCTTGCCATACAGTTACAGGCATTCCAGAGCCCTCATGTAGGTGAAAAATACATCGGGGTGGTATCTGTGCTTTATAATTGTGTAGTTAAAGCAAACAAAACCTTATCTTACAGTGATTAAAAGGATCTCTGTGCTGCAAAATAACTATGTTGCTTTTGGGGCATTGATTCAGCATGTCCTTTTTGACTCATCTTCCTGAGATAGTAAATACCGCTTTTTAGTATATGTTATAAAAAACAAATGGACTCCATTCTAATTTGTTTTATGACTTTATTTAGGGTAATTCAGATATCCCATAAGCATTTTTATTATAGAAATTCTGAAATATACTTTAGGTCAAGGGGATATTAACATCTTATTCTATTTTTTAAAACATATAAATATATTATGAGCTGCACTGGAATTCTGGAACGTAATCATCTCTGTAAAAGAATTAAGCTTTTCTGCTAGTCCCCGACTACAGGGATCTGCTGAGATTTTGACTGTACTGTGCATCACCAACCATCACAGTAGTGCAGTGAGCACTGCAAAATAGTTGGCATCCTAAACACATGCAAGTGAAAACAGCAATAGTCTTCAATAAGAAGGAGAAAAGAAGCACTCTGAGAAGACAATGTCCAACCAAATTTGGGGTGTAATTATGCTAGGTGAATGCAGTTAAATGAAAAATGAAGTTCACTAATTCTCTTCAGGTTCGTAGCACATATGAAACCACCCAGCCAGCCCGTCTGTAGTAAGAAACGCGTGAAGTGGCAGAGTTCTCATTTGACGTCTGTTTCAATGTATTAATTCTCATTTCTTGAAACACGTAGTATCTAATGGGGATGAAACATGTTTTTTCTGTACCTGAGCATTTTAAATGAGGAAAGAGTAGACTGCCCTTTTTGACAGACATTGAGGAAGGTCATAGTTTTCCTTTGTCGCTTATAACTGGCACTGAAAGTGCCAGGTGAGGGAAACTTAGCAATTTTTATTGCTTCTGTTGTGCTGTAAGTATTAAATAACTGTTAAAAAGGTGCAACAAGTGGAGTATTCACTAGCTAAGAGGGAAATAGAAATTTGTCAAACTCCTGTCAAGAAATGTAGTTCACATCAGGAGCAACCAGTTTATTAATTTTGTTGGAGTCGACAGACTTTCCTCCAGAGTTTTCTCCCCTTTCCTGAAATAAGTTTAGTGATTTAAACTCAGCTCTCCAGGGGTCTCGACACTGAAGGAGTCTGAAGTGTTGAAGTGCTGCTTGTGCTATATTCAAGTCTCAAATTTTGCATGAACCTCTGGCACAAATCCTTCCCTTTCCCTGTTTTCCCCTTATACATTGAAGCTGGTGAAGACGACATAATAGAATCTTACTTCTTTTCCTCAGGAGAGCAAAGCAATGAAAAGTTGAGATTCAACCTTAGTAAATTTTGCAATAAAAAAAGAAAAAGTTACCACAATAGGAGACTGCTTGAAAAAAGTGTAATTTTTGCATCAGTGAGTCTCAGAAGAATACTGAAAGGCAAATGTACAAGCACATTGCAGGTAAAGTATTCAGTTGGGATAGATGAAGTAATGTGTAAGGGATCAATTTTTCTGGATCAAAAATATTACCTTGTAGCTACTTCACAGAACAACTGAGCAAAGAAAGTATGCTCCTTTTTAAAAATATTGATGACCTTTCAAGTAAACTTATTCTTCAGTTATATTATGAACCTGATATCCAAATTTGGCTTCATTTGATGCACAATGGGTCAAACTCATCCAAGGTGTAAAGTAGATGAAAGTCATAGAGGTGAGCCAAGAAATTCAGTCGGCCTAATAAACTTCCTTCATGATTTTGAAAGGGCTTGCATGGCAGAGAAAGAACTACTTTATGAGACAGCTGTCTTTCAAAATCCTGTAGTAATCTATGAAACAACACTGAATTCTCTGAAGTCAGTGCGGAATTGTCTATTCAATACTGTAGGATGATTTGAAAAACCTTTAGGAAACATTTATTTTCCGTGTATTCATGATGAGATGTGAACTACTTTTGGAATAGAGGCCCAAATTTGATTTCTAAAATGTATGTGGTCTACAGTATGAGATGCAGCGTTAAAATTCTGGTCCTCAGACATGTTATGCTGCTTATCTTGTGATATCTCAGTCATCTTGATGAAGTCATGAACTGATTGTGAAAGATGCAGTGAGAAAATCCTTGCTTTGAGAGTTTTTGAGTGAAGACTGCTGCTGTGAGCCAGGCAACCCAGTTTATAAATACATGACTTGTAGCTGCGTAACTGCTTAGTTTCTGTTTCTTTGTCTATGAGCTGCAGCTAATGTTTGGGTTTTGAGGATATATAAGCACTAACTTGATGATGTGGAGTACTGCAAAAAAGCCAACCCAGTAACAGCAAGGAAAACACAGCAAGTACCCATGGTAGAGTTGCCTGCTTTTTGGTGTGGGATAAATCTTAACATTTTGGGGTTTGCCTGAATGTAAGTGTTGTATTTTTTTCACTAAACTCATCATATCTTTGAAAACATTACAACTCTACCTATAGTCAGTCACAGAAGTTACTCGGTAAAGTGCAGTCGTGCAAGTTGATGGTAAGTTAGAGAAGGAATTGCCCAAAAAAAAGGTGCTTGTGGCTTGCAAGCGTATCACCTTGTATGATATTCCTGCTTGTTCTCAGAAGTTAACTTGGACTTTATTGTGGCTATGTTTGGATCGGAGATCTCCCAGAGCAACTTGTATGTCAGAGCAAATGGAGGTTGATAAATCACTTGATGGTGTCCTTCCCCTGCGCCACTTCTTCCATCTCGGCAGAGAAGCCCGATCTGTGTTGTATCAGGGGGTACTGTGCTAGTCGAAATGCCATCTTTCAGATACAACATGCAGCAAGTTCCAATTACTTTGTAACTTTCCTATGTCCTTCTTCACCCTAGTTTTACACCCTGACCAGCTCCTTTCCACTGCCATCAGAGCTGTACTTTGAATAGTCCATGGATGCATATGTTCGTTTTTAGAAGTGACCATCATCACAGAGTTGACCAAGCAATCTTGGTGGCTTAAAGGCATTGGAATGTGGTACAGGCAAAACTTAGTAGCAAGACACGTCTTTGCAATGCTAATAATAATCTTTGTCCGTTGTCCTCACTTCATCTAGCAGCGTTTCCGTGAGGACTTCCGTTTGCCAGAAATTGCCTGCCATATACAATTGCCACTGGCTTCAAGGGGCAAAAACAAGTAGCATCTTTAAGTGGCCATGAAGAAGAATTACTCTGCTTTGAACGCGTGACTAAATTGCAGGTGGTTATTTCTTTTACTAATGAGTGTACAAATTTAACTTCTCATAGAAAGGTGTTAGAAGGATGGTTGTATATACTTTTTAATCAGGTAAATTTTGCTTGTTAGAAAGAACTCGTCTATGAACACTCTCTCTTTTCGTGGTTATTCCTGAGAACCAGGCAGTTCAAACTGACATTTGAACTGGTAATGGGTTTTTGAGTTTTTGAAATGACAGCAGGCGTGATGATCTCTTGATTTCAAGAGAAGTGAACATATTTGAGTAAGACCAAAAGGAGGGAGAATACTTGGATGTAACTAACCAGCAGGGCATGTTGCAGCATACCTCCTAACCAAGCATTTTGGATGTCAGCTTTGATTTAAGCTCTCTTAAAAAAGAGGATAGATGTACAGATGTAGATTTGAAGTTCCTGAAGTCCAAAACATTTCTGTCCTTTTCATTTATTTTTAGGTTTTCTTTAATTTTAAAGAAAGAGGTACATACATGCAGTCATTTAAAAACGTGTATTCCTGTGAAAGTGTACTTCTGAACATGACGCTATATAATTTGTTTCCTTTCACCTAAGAATCCTTGGGGTTTGGTGTCAGACTGACACACAGAGCCTTACCTGATGCTAACAAGTCACTCCTGTCTCGAGTGATATAATAGTAAATGAGTTTTAATGCAAATAGTTACACTAAGTGGAAATCTGGATGATGGAAAGAGTTGACCTTGCAGCTGCTGATATGTCTCCAAAAGAAATACAAAGAAATGCCACATAATTGTATGAGACAGAACTAGACAAAGATACTTCTAAGGTGTGTGCAGACATCTGCACACTGTGCATGTGATGACTTAGAATAGTTTTAATTAGACTAGAACATAGGCTACAGAAAGGGCAGCTGGGTGAGTAGTGTGTAGCTAGTGTAGCAAGCGACTTTTTCTGGAATGTAACTTGCATTCTGTAAGATTTAGAGTATTTATATGGTGTGTTAATGCTGTTTCAGATAGTTTCTGCTATATCAAACAGTGTGTGTACAATACTCTATGAACGGCTTAATGCTAAAGAAGTCTGGGTTCTGTGGTTGGTAAATATTTGTTACTTGTATTACTGAATGCTGGAGGCCTAAAACTTAAATGCTTGATTTTGTGGATGCAAACGCTGTATGTGAAGGCAGGTGGCCCACTGCAGCACCAACGTTCACTGGACGTGGTTTCAGAAAACTGAGTGGATCGGTAACTCATGAATTAAGGAAATGTATTGCTTTTTGGGGGGTTGTTTTGTTGTATTTTATGAATGTATTCAGCTTCTAGAGTTGTGTGATCACATTCTACTTATGGACAACTCAGGAACAGGTTTTTTTTCTGGTCATAGAAATACTGAGACAATATCATTGGTTGTCTCCTGTAGCATCAGTGAGAGCATAGAAGGTAAATGGATATATTTGTAAATACAACAGATTTCATTGAACGATATTATAGGGTAGAATAGGAAGAAAAATAATCTGCAATTATATGTTATAATATATTATAAACATAAACCCATTATTTTCCTTTCCCTGGCATAAGAATATTCATTGGATCGTTTTAAATCATAATCCAATCTATTTAACTTTGCAGTATTCTTAAATAATGAATTCCGGTTGCACAAAATGTAAGTAACAAGGACTACAGCTGCACGTTTGATAGTTGTTTGGTCTTGTTTCATTTTGGTTTGGTTTACATGTGTGAAAGACCTTTGGTAGCCCGTGTGAAAATGTTCACATCATAGTCCTAGCTACCTGAAGACGCAGAATTGGGGCATTGAGGCTTCTTTTATCTCCCATCTTGAAGGACTGACTCTAAGCGAGAATCAGTGTAATCAGGACCGCTGCAGCCTTGTGGTTGCTACCTCAGCCAAGACGTCAGCTCCTGGGCCTCTCTGAGAATTGCAGTTTTGCTCTAAGGACGGTTAGATTTCCATGAACCTAGAGAAATGACTGAAAACGGTTGGCCTGAGATAACGTACAGGAAGATAGCTCCCACCATCAATTTTTATTTGTAGTTTGATGATTTTCTGGATTTAATGAAAATACCATGAAGGTATCTTTGAGGCCTGGCTTATGCTTTTGAATGTTAAGTCGTCGGTCATCTTGAACAAGGCAGTCTGAAAGGCTTGTGTAAGAACGGAGAGTGCAATGTTGAAGCAAGATGCTGCTTTGAAATGACTTCAAAAGTATTCTTGGGATGGGGTGCCCGATGCGTTAGGTCTGTAATGTTATGCTTCAAAATGGAGGAAGAAAGCCTTACTAGTACCTGTACAGTGGTGTGGACTATGGGGTGTTCAGCACGCAGACGTGTGCACGTGCGCATGCCAAACTTGCTGCTTTTGTAAACGGTGCTGACTCTTCCTAATATCAGCAAGTGGGGAGACTGCAAAACGGTGCTACTTGTTTAATGACTGGCATATGCTGGGACATTTTTTTTGGTCAAGATCACACTAAGTAGACAAAGTAGAACTGTAGTCAGTGAATCAAATGGTAGGGAGGTCCAGCTGCGAGGACTGATTCCTCTCAGGGAGCTACACATGTTACAGAGCTTCTTGCCCGTATATCTAGTGCAAGCTAAAGGAATTGTTCCCATTAGTGTGCTGATGGGACAGAGCCTCTAGCTGAAGGGGACTCTCATCTTTGAGTGTCACAGGGAGGAAAAAGTATAGTGCTTCTCATGGGGGTGTCTGCCGTACTTGTGGCAATGTTCTCCTCTTGCTCTTACAACTGTGTAGAATTGTGACTTGCAGTAGGGCTCACAGGTTTAGCAAATATACAATGCTAAGAAAGTCTGTGACAGTTTTTGAGAAATGTTGGCTTTCTTTGCGCTTTGTAGCCTGTTTCAAGAACTGTAGGGGCTTGCTTGGATTTATGCAACTTGGTAGGTTTGGCTGGAATGTGTGAATGGAACTGTGCCACTCTGCAAGACTATTTTGAAATCCTTACTTTGTGATTTGCTCGATCAATTGTGTAACAAATAGTCATTAAAACAAAGCTAATTCGTGTTTTTTTCTATAAACACCCCTGCTGGAAATACTCTTACATACAGTTCTGAACTATCTTTGACTTCTAATGTGTGAGATACAATACTAATGTGAGACAGATGCTTGACCTGCTCTCTGGCCATATGTTCTGTGGTGACATTTCTCACGTAAGAACGTAATGTTTATTTAATGAAGATTCTTCGTTTCATTTCTCCTAATCTAAGACACTGTTTATTTGTGAGGATAAAAGAAACATTAAAGCTCAGAGCGAGCTTCAGTGAGGCCGCACAAGAATGAAGAAGTGGTTAAAGATCATCATCTTTACAATTAAGAGATTTGCTTGTAACTTTTCCAGGTTTGTTCAGATGACTCTTCAGTCCAGCATGAAATTAGTATTAGGCTAAGGCTTCCATACAGCTAGGAACAGATTGTTTATAGGAAGATGTGAAACAAGGAGTTGTCCAGAATGATCCTAGGAGGAAATGGTTTGTTCAGTATTAATCGCAAGTGAGAAGTCAGTATTTTAATTTTGAGCTAACAGTAAGTGCGTCTACCATAGCAACAGAATCTCAGCCCTAAACACGGACACTTGGATCTTGATTTTGTTTCTTAAATTCTTGTTTCTTTTGGAGTAGTTTTGGCATCACAGGTTTGAAATCAGTTTGGGGTCTGTTGAGAATTTTTGATTTGGGAAAAATCTAGAAGGAACAGGGAATGTTTTTAACTGAGAATTGTACATATGACAAATACTCATGATAGTGGTGTTTTCTATGAATGCTCTGTAACTTTGAAAGAATTACAGTAATTTGTGTTCACATTTTCATAGGTGCTGCTATCATTTTAAGTGGTACTGGGTAGGGGGAGGCTGTCAGCTGCTGAAAAATGAAGTCATAAAATGCCCAGATAATGCAGCAAGTCACTGTTGGAATCAGGAAGCTAGTCTGAGTTGCAAGGGCTAAAAAGGTCATCTATCTCAGTGAAATAAGGTCAAACCGGGTTTTTTTAATCCTTGGGTTTTTAATCCATTTGTCTCAAATACCCTGTATCTGTGTTTTGAGTAGAAAGTAAAACAGTTGTGTTGTGGAAAAGTTTCTGTAGCTAATTCTGATGTAGCAATATGATTCTAGGAGTAACACGAAAGCAACACCTCAAAAATAAAACTCTGAATAATGCTCTGATAGAATTTGGGCATAAGAAACAGAATCTTAGGAGAGCAACGTTGGTTTTTTTCAGTACTGAAGCATTTATGTCAGTCTTGGTTCCTGGAACTTTGGTACAAGCCTATGGACTTGAGAACAAAAGGATGATCTAGACCTGCTGAAAAACCTTTGTTTCACATGGTGAGCTTTCCTTTTCAGTAAAAACTGTGAACAAGTCTGGGAAAAATTGGAATATTATAGTAAGAAATTACAATTATCGCATATGAAGTTACTTTTTTTTTTAAAAAAGAACCTCTTTTTTTCCCTTCTTTTTTTTCCATAATTATGGAGTTTCCTTGTTCTTACATGCCTTGTGGATGTTGTCCTTGATCCTTGCTACCCTAACACATGTGTATTTCTCTCTGGAGTGAACTATAAGCATAAGTGTCCATTAACAATTTTTGAAACAAAATACTAAAATCACTTGGAGCACTTCCAGTAATGTGTGCTAATCATGATTAGCAGCTCTTCTGTCCTAGACAAGGACACTGTTTTGCAACATCATTTTGTTTGGTTAAATTCACATAAGTTGTATTTACAGTACTTGTATGTATGTTATTTTTACCTTGGTCACCAGGACATCACCGTAAACAATGGCCTACAAAGATCACAAAATTCCTTCAAGCCAGGGATCCTTACAGACTTTAATATAAACCATTATTAAAGTTTCAAAAAGAATGAACTCCTTTCTGAATACACCCAAATCTATTATTTTGCTTTGGTAGGTTCTCTGCCAGTGCCCGAGTGTTACCTATAATCTTCCACCTTAATTGCTAGCTTTGTGTAGTGACACTGTAAAAAAGAAGTGGAGTGACAGGGTGAAACACAGTGGGATCCAAGCTTGTAATACATTTTCTTTCTAATTTTACACAATACATCAGGCAGGAGGCTTAGAGTTTAAAGTTTTAACTTTATTTTCCAATCCTTTAAATGACTAAGTTCCAAAACACACTAGAGCCATAGCGCTGGCTTGAGGAGAGGGCAGAAGAAAGTAAAGGAAGAAAAAAAAGAAAGAAAGAAAATCAATACACACGCCCACATGTGCAAGGCATCGTAGAATTATACCATCTACATAGCTACGTTGTCATCAGACCAATGTTCATCACCTGATTTTGGCACAAAAGGCAAAGCAAAGGAAACACAATGGTGCTTAACAGAAGTCCTGGAGATTTCTTACGGGCTTTGCCGATGGTGCATGTGTTTATCCATAACGACTTCCAAGGAAGAGTTTTCTTGGAGGTTTGAGAAAATTGCACTCTAGGATATCCTCCTTTGATTTTTTGCAGTGTAATGTATTCTGCCAGACAGGGGACTTTTTAGTTATCTTTCTGTACATCAAAGTATGTTTTCTCCTTGAAATATGGGAAGTTGACAACTGTACGACAGCAGCAGGGATCTGCGTTCACAGACTAAGCAGTGTTTCATTATGCTTCTTTATTAGGATGGGCAACTGTGAGAAATAGCTTATGATGTATAAAATATCTGAGTCTCTTTTTGTACTTCAAGACGTTGTTATCTATATTTGAAGTTGGCTAGTGAAGGTCAGTCAGGCTAACCGCTTGCAAAAGAGTATCCTGTCTCTGTTGGTAGATACTCTTTTCAAAATTCTTTTCATCCAGAAAGCTATTTTTGTAAATACCACCCATCATGGCAAATTACATATTGTTAGTGGGAGGGGGAAAGGGAATGGTGCGTGAATTCCTTTCATTTAAAAAAACGATTGTTGTTGCAAAGAGCATTGCAGAGCAACAATCAGAAGTCTAAGAAGTTAATTTGTTGAAGATTTAATGTTGATCAGGAATGTCAGATTGCACTGCTGAAGTGATAAATTCTGTGATAACTGTAATACTGAAACTTTCACTCACTGGTAACTATGGCGGTGATATATTGTGGTATTTTCATGACATTTCCTTTGCTTTCCTTTGAAGTGTAGTTGGTTAAGTCAGGAAGTCTTTCTGTATTAGCAGCACTGAAGTTGGGGTTGTTTCTTCCTCTCTTGATTTTTTTTTTTTTGTTAAATAAGAATGGAAGGCTGGCTGTTACGGATAGTGTGAGTAGTGGCAAGCAGTCACATATTACTCCAGTCTACCGCATTTTGAAGTGAAGCCCATTAAGACATGGGATTTTACATGCAGTAATATTTTGAAAGGAATCAGTAGGTTCTTTGTGCTCCACTTATTTAAAATAAACAAGTCTTGGTCTTTCAGTGGTGTATTAGGTTTAGATCTTATTGTATGGTGTCTACTCAAATCTATGTAAACTGATTGTCCACTTCCAGAAATATTTACAAACGAGAGCAATCCCAGTTAATCATGCCTAATCTTGTGAAGAAAATTACTGATGTATGTTGGACTTGCAGGATTTGTTTCTCAAGACATCCTTTTAATTTCAAAAACTGATGACTTGTCTGCGTAAGACTTCTAGGGTACATCTCATAGGAAAGGCATTCAACCATATACGCAAGTGGGAGCTAGCACTGGCCCAAAGAAAGCCAAAGATCATGTAACTCCTCTCTCACATAAAGTAGTTTTCAGACTGATTTTTTTTTCATAATACACTTATTTCTAGGAGATTGTTATACTTCTTGGATGTTCTGAATAGCAGAGACATTGGCTTCCTGCATTAAAACTAAAACTGATTGCAATGATGTAGGAATGTGTTCCATACTTTATAATTATATTTAAAGCACTAGTTATAATGTATCTAACCTAAATAACTGTTTGAATATGCCGGTACATTTTTTGCTCAGTTTTTCTAGTAATTTACAGTTACCGCTGTGAAAGGGAAGACTTCTTAAAAATTCACAACTCATTTTACTGCAAGTAAAAATTCCTGATTAATTTAAATCTAATCCTGTTGAACTCACTGGTAACATTTATACTTGTTCCACCAGATTGCAGTTAGTCGGTATAAAACCACAGTTCAAAGCAAAAGACTTTGGTTTCACTGCAACTACCAGTGTAATTATGAAGATGCAAAAAAGCCTAGCTCTAAGCTGTTGCTTTAAAAGGTTATCTAAAAATATCTGCATAAAACAGCTAAAAGGCCTTACCAGATGGTAATCGGTAATTGTTATGGAAACATCTGATTGGAAAAACCCACCACTCCTCTCGTATTTAAAAAAAATATATATATAGGTAGAAAAATCTAAGCACTAATATTTCCATCCCTGTTTCATGTATCAGGGGAAAGTAGGCCCTCAGTCAGCTAAGTCTGTTTTGTGCTGTGGCAAATCCCATTGTGAAGGGGCTGTGAGTAATCAGAAGTGACAGCATAAGCACTTTCTGTTCAAAGTGATTTTACAGAAAGCATTATTTTCTGAGAAAAGTACACATATGGCTCCCATAATGCTGAAAGAGCACTGATGTATCCATTTATTAGCACCAGTGTTGGGAGAGGAAGCTTTGCAAATGGTGTTCAGATATAAGACCTTTTTCTCCCTATTTCCCATTCTGTAAAACATCGTTAAAACGGTAGGAGCTGGCCAGATAGGCAAGGGCATGCAAGTGCTTCCGCCAACGGAATGCTAGGGCACTTTGTGATGGTGAAGGCTCTGTCAGGAGCTGTACATGCTATTCAGTGGTCACTCAAGAAGTCAAACAGCAGCAAAAATACTCTTCCTTGGTGGACGAACAGATGTCCTGATGACAGCTGTAGTTTCACAAAGGGTAAGGCAGACCTTTAGAAAAACCTAGAGAGAGGGTTTTTTTGCGCTCGTACCAAAGAGTGCACAAGATACGGTTCATGCATTTTGATGTCGATACTTCAGATCTCTCTGCTTCTTTTCGCTTTGCCCCCCTTCTTGCCTCAAGCTATTGTTCCTATAATAACGCTGACCTCCGTGACACACGCAGCCGCCCTGTCCACCTACTCTGAGCAAACCAGTAACGATTGGACCAGATTGAAAATCCGAGAAAGTTTGCTCTTATAAGATATGAATTTAAAGGATGAATTTGCCCCCTCTAGTAGCTACTTACGTAACTAAAAGGTCTGATTTTTATTACGCTTGTTTTCCTTTGGTTCTTATTGCTTACCCTGGCTCTACAGTTTGATGCTACAACCCTAATTGCTAGCATGAGGAATGTGCAGATTTGGCTGGAACCTTTCAATTGAAGTCGGCACACATACATAATCAAGTTCTAGTATTCTGATTTTTGTAAATTGCTTACCAGTTTCTCACATTTACAAAATTGCTCAAAGGAAGTGCTCAGAACTTCTCTTCCCAAAGCCTGGAGCCACTCAGCTTTCTGGGTGAAAGAAATTTTCCAGTGCTCATGCTTGTAGAACTCAGTGGGTCAAAACCAAAAGGCCAATAGCAACACAAGTGCGATTAGAAAAAAAAATCCTCATGATATTTATGTCAAACTTGACAACTACATATTTGGGGTTGGCACTGTGGATTTACGTATCTACCAAAAACATGAATAGTTTGAAAACTGTTGGCTCTGAAAGTTAGCTCTAAATTTTCAAATAAGGTATCTATATTTTTCTGAATTATTATAACCTACTGCCTCCCTGAGATGTTCCACAACAAAGAAGCCTGAAATAAAATCCTGTTTTTCCATAGTAATTTGTTTTTGGAAGAGGTGGTTAAGGGAATAGGAGGGTAGCTGGGGGAGAGTCTCTGTCTTTCATGAATAGTAAGCCAAACGATTCCAATTCCAAAATTTCATTACAGGCCTTAATCACAAATGAAATGTTTCAAATACTTGTACTGCTTCCAGTAACCTCTTTCTTTTCTCATAAAATTCCCCCCAAGGAGAGTGAAGCTTAGATACTGAGGGGTCTGAGTACAGCACCAGTTATCTACTAAAGTGGAGACAATAGTGTTTGTGTTCAAGCATGAGTTCTGATGACATTTAACAGAGTTGATTTTATCTTTATTTGGTGTTATGATTTTTGCCTCGTTCTGTTCACTCTGTTGCTTTCTTTAAAATGCCTCTCAATTTCACTGGCACTGGACCATCGTTGGTTATTGCCGCCACATGCCTGTCTAGCATGAAAACATCTTTATTACTTCAGAAATTACGTATTTAACAGCTTGGAGATATTTGCGTCTGGGTTGGAATTATGGCAAGTAATACTCATACCGAGAGAGCTGTTCATTTGGTTTTAATGAGCGTAAGCTACAGCTTGCTGTCAAGGAACTACTTGAACTTAATAACATAGCGAATGAATGATTGCGCTGCTCAGATCTGTTGTCTGGGTATTTTGATGTGCAGTAGTTAATATGAATGTGGGAAAATTTTTAACCGTGGAAAACAGAAGGGAGCTTCTGTAGTGTTGTTGGTATCTTCTGTTTGCATCAGATTCCATTTTAAAACAGCAGCACATAAATATGCATTCCAACAACAAAATTTAAGCATTACACGTTGAAACATTTATTGATGAGGTGTAAGGAGAGAATAGACCATTACAGTCTGCACGCAAAGAAGAGAGATCCTCCCCCCCTCACATACAAGTCACTGCAATTTTCGTTCCCCTTGTAGTGGCCGCTGTGTGTCTGAAAGAAAATAGTTTAATGTTGAAATACACGTCAGAAGAATTTACTCAGTGGTCGCTTTGCTAACATTGGTGTCATTTCTTCCCTACAGGTGTTTCTGTAACAAAGAAGACTCATACATGTAAGTAATATCTTTTGATTTGGCCTTCTCTTACAAATGGTATTCATGTTAGGCTGTGCTGTGGCACTCAGACTATTTGGTGTCGGTCTGGTCTGAGAAGGTTCCGTTTTAAAAATTCTGTTTGTTTTTCTGCTTTAGAATGGTTCCAGTCCTCGCCTGAAATGTTGTCTAAATGATTATACAATGCATGTGTACGTGTGTATATGTATGTGTGCATTCACATATGTGTTAAGTCACAGGGCAGAAAAACAAAGTTGTGAAGAAAGAATTCCTTATTCTGTCTAGTATGTATACCTTACAGCTAGCTGATAAGTAACATATTCAAAGAATACAGGTGAGGAGAATGGCTGTATTTTTTATGTTTGTTATATATGCAGTATGATGCAAATAAAAATAAATTATTTAACTGAAAGTCTTCTGACCTTTCCTGTGCATTAATCTGTGAGGTAAATCATTCTGTCCTTGTGCTTAAGGAGCTCTTGATGAGAATGAGGAGGTTATTGTTTTGCTCTCAACCATATTAGCAGTCCTCATAAATGGCAGCCTCTGAAATGGATGTGGATGTGTGCATTTACTTATGTGTACGTTTATTCTGAATCTTCTTCAAAGATACCGTTATTGGGGATCAACTCCCATCTACTCTGCAGTGAGTTAAAAGCACAGTCCCAAGACAATATACAATTGGTAGCTGAAAGAGGTGTGTTGAGATGCTTCGGATACTGTGGAGGTTTGGAAATCTAGTAGTGCAGGGTCTACAACAGGAGCAGGCTAAAGCTGAGGCCGTTAGTCTCGTGAAAGCCTGCTAACAAACAGGTGGTAGGCTGCACAGCATTTACAGATACACCTGCTTTTGAACAGAGTTCTGCATTTGAATTATGCTCAACGCAGCTTCTAGGGTTAAAGTGGTATCGTAAAGTGTCTTACATTAGTTTAATTCTTATTTCATTCCTGGTTTTAAAATATTCATGTAATGAAAAATCTGGCTTGAGATTATGAATTCTCACCAATGGAGTTACCGAATACAGGTGCTGGATTTAAGAATTTCAGATGAGAAGCTGATTTGTGAGAGTTTTGAAGCAAATGTTAGAAGTCACAAACTTAGAGCATGATGGTCCTCCTCTACTTAGGTGGGCTTGCTGCTTAATGCATTCTTAGCATCAGATCCTTTTTGGCTGAATGTGTATACGGTTTCCACTGAACTCAATGAGAGCTACAGATAGGCATATGCGGGCAGAATTTCACCCTGAGGGTTTTGGTGAATATTTGAGCTCATGCTGACTGAGATTGACAGTACAGGAGACTGAAGTCCTCTGTATATCCGCAGGCCAGGCATTGTACAGACAGCTTCCTTGCACAGCCTTGCCCATGAGCTCAGCCCTGGCCTGGAGCGACCACCCTCTCTAGAGGTGGTAAGTAATTCGGTATTTATGCTAGCTCAGTCTCGGGCCTGTCTTGTAGAGAGGCTAAGGACTGTACATGGTGGTTTGTAACGCTCCACCTGGAAACCAGCTGAGATCACCCTATCTCATTTGTGTACAGCAGTGCCGTGTACTGGCCTGCCAGAAGAGTCACATCTCCAGTTCCAGTAGTCCATACTTTTTGTAAGGAAGATTAAATAGTAACCACAGACTTAAAGAGCGTAGGAAATATGCTATTAAGCCATACCAGACTGATAAATTGTTGTCATCACGTGTATCTCAGCAGATGCTATGTTTGAGGAGGCCTATGATGAAAAAAAGATGTGCCCATCAGCTGTGTTAGCTGCTTAGCTACTGTTCACCGTACATGGCCTTTAGTCTAGTTAAGACAGAAATTAGGGTCCCAGCATCTTCTCTGGTGAGAACTCTGTTTGTGCTAATCCAAGAGAACTGTCGAAGGCTGGTTCCCCAATTTGTTAATCAGTTGTCATGCAATTGCTGAAGCATGAACAAAAAAGTTCCCTGAATAATGGGAAGATAAGCTTGCCCATTAAGAAAGGATTAAAATAGAAGGAGCAATATGATGAAAATGCAGTCTATGTTTGCTAGCAAATAAGTATGAGGTTTCTTTCAGTTTTGGTTGAAGCTCTTTTAGAATTCATGCCTGTGATGACAAATTCTCATAGAGCAGGAATTAACATAAATTCTGCATCTTTGGAGTTTCAGCATCATGCACAATAAGCATTTTTTTCCTTATTGCTTAGAATTTTTTTTTATTATCGAATAGAAGAAGTAGACATAAAAATTCACAGTTTTGGAATGACTTGGAAAAAAGTAATTTTTATGTAAACACCTAAATTCAAAGATTTCAACTCAGATCTCAGTTAACTACAAATGACAAGGGGAGAGTTTTTATACATCCAGTCGATCTAGAGTTTGCCTATCACTCTATATCGGTATGTATAGCATATCCAAATTAAGTTACATAGAGTAGGGTTTCTGCAAAGAAATTTCAAAAAAGATTCTCACAAACACTTTGTGAAGTGTGTATATGTTGTCTGCATTACTGTTTAGAAATAGGGACGAAGTCATCTTATTCCAAATTTACCATGTATGGCATATGAAAGTGTGGACTGACTGTAAACTGGCACTTATTTCTAATGACCTTTTCGCTTAATTAATGGAGTACAATGCCAGAAAGTTTGATGCATTATGCATTTGAAACATCAGATTAATCCTTTTCAGACTTCATTCTAATAGCCATCTTAATTGCGCAGGTTTTGAAATCAGTGGTGGTCTGTCTCCACTACTTAGTTCTTCCTGGGTTTATTGTTTTGAGATTTTGGGTATATTTTACCCCTTCTTGGCATTAGCCTGTGACAAAAGCGTTCTGTCAGCTGAAATTGGACTGCTATGCTGATGACAGGTGCTTAGGTCATTTCTGAATCAAATGGTAGCACATTTCGGCACGTTACCACAAGTTATTACCTACTACTACAGGTTTTGACACTTGCTTCTTTATTCTGAGTGTCACTGCCTCACACAGTAACGTGTGATACTGGCAGAAACGGTGTCTGGTGATTGTGCTTTGTAGATTGTGTTGTGGTAGGTATGACAGTGAGGAAACCACTACTAATGATCCGTGGACTAATTTTGTTGATCTTTTATTATCTGTGTGTGCTTGTAATGTGAGTAGATGTACTTGGGTATGACATTCAGCACTGTATATTTTAAATTTTCATAACCCAAGATACATCCAGATTTAACAGAAAATACTTACACCAAAAACCTCTATGGATTAAGACTCCTTTGTAACTCTAAGATGTTTGCCCTTTATTTCAGACTTGGGACTTTTCTGCTTTTCGTGATTTACCAAAATAGTTATTCTAGAATAGTTTTTTTTGAACAATTATGTCAGTAGGCATCTCTGTATGAATTCCTTAATTTTGGATGAAATATACCTTACTTACACCAAAATTATCCTTTTATTTGATTTCTGGCAGATAAAAAATGTTTCCAAAGCTAGATGCTGATTTTAATGACCTGCGCTCCCGCTGGAAAATGAAGTGGGAACTGTGTGCTTTTAATGTTTGTCACTAAATAAAAGCTTTTGCATGAAGAGCTGGCCACTTTGTCGGCAAAGGGTGGAAGTAAGCCCATCGCTGCTGCTACCTGAGATCCACACCAAGCACCTCTCCCAACCCTGTCCCTCACTCCGGGACTTTTCCTACACTCACCTTGTAGTAGGTGTTGGTCTAGAGAAGTGTCTTGACTCTGCGTACTTTGATAAGGCGTACCTCCAGGCTAGGAGGTCAGTTCATGTTTCAAATTCACACTGCAAGTGAAAGGTTTGATTACACCACAGGGAGATCAGCTTGACTGTACACTGCCTGCTATACATAACAGGACCTCAGAAGCTGGAGTGACTAAGTTCAGATGTCAGGAAAATGGGTATCTATTGAGACAAGCCCGTAAACCGTTGACGGGAGCTTGGAGAGCTGTCTCGTCATTGCTACTGCAGCACGACTAGCCAAAAAAGGGAGGGTCTTGTTCTTTAGGTATAGACACGCTCTTAATACTTTCCTGAGCAGAGATCAATTCCTAAATCATGCCTTTCATATCTTTGGCTCTAAGCAGTTGCTAAGAAAAGTACATCACTTGTTAGAAACTTAAGAGGCTGATTTGGGGCAGGAGACAGCTCTTCAGCTTCTCAGATGGCCAAATATCCTAGAACTGTTGTTCACCAAAGTTCTACAAGCGTATTAAGGTTTGCAGCTTAATTGAACCCAAGACCTGGATTTCTCTTTTCTGGTTTTACTTTCTACATTATATTTATAGCCACTGCAAAATATTTCTCAACGTTTGTTAGTTATCTTGCTTAATTGCATTAAAGGGAAAATAACTGTGATTTTTTTTCCTGATCTGATTTATAATTGTGCTGTCTGCTTCACCTTTTGTGTTTCGTGTGCGAGCTAGAGTAAGAAAATGATACTTTTCCCTCACAAAATAGGAGCCTGCAGAAAACTGATGGTTAACAGGATCTGCTGTTAGCACCAAGGCCTAAAGAGAACAGGTGAAATCTAAACCCTGTCCCCCGAGGCCAATAAAATAGCTGTTTGGTCCCCTGTGTGTAACCTCCTAATAACTTTACTGGGCAGCCTTAAGATCCCTTGGGGGCTTCTCTGCAAGAGCACTCCCTCTCTTTGTTCAGATTGCTTATTAAAAATGATTTTATAATGAAGTTGCCTCAAATAGCAGCTACTTTCCTACTTGTCCTTGAAGCACTGTTTGCCCTGGTGAAGAATCCGAAGACAACTATCTAGGGCTTTTCTCTTGTTCAAAACTTTTACTGAACTACTGCTACACTTCTTTTTAATTTTTTTTTCTTTTTTCCTGTGAGCTGAAGAAAACCTCTTGATCAACATCTAGATATTGTACCTTTAATTCCACTTTGAAGCCACTGCTGTAAGAAGTTTGGTTTTGGTGCCAGCATCATCAATGGTTCAATTTTATTCCCTGCCACACAAAGCACTGTGCCAGTGACTTATTTGTTGCCTGAGAGAGAATGAATGCTGCCTTCTTGTTATGGTGGCCAAGTTACTGAGTACAGGGGCAAAGACGGAGGCATTGTCAAATAATGAGGACAGGAGGCAGTGTTTCTAAAATCAAAAAAAGTTTCTGGCTGACTTGGGAGAAAAAGTACAGGGAGTGACAGTGCTGCGTGTGAATGTGTGACATCCGTCACATGGATATAGGCAGGAATCTGTGGATGCTCGGGTTCTGCATGGTGGTTCCATAGCAGTGAAACATTTTCTCTGTGAAAGTTCTGATATTTGTGAGAGAGATGGGCCCTTGGCTCATCTGTAGGGCAGCTGTGGGTAAAGGGTCAGGAGGACTCTTTATTGTGTGCTTTATGCCCTCACAGAATGACTAACTGGTCAGAGGTGAGACGAATCTGGTGCCTCTGATTTGCTGTGAGCTACCCAAAAGCTTGGCTTCTGCCTGGGCCCACACCCTTTGGCCCAGCTGGAAGGAACGTTTTGTTTTCTTTAAGGCTNATAGAGCAGGCAACTAAATGCACTGCCCGGGAAGTCCCATGGGGAGCTCTGTCTATTAGCTGCACTTGAAGCTAGTGTCAGGTCTCTTCTCTGGTTCTGGTCTGAGTATACGGAGCAGCTTCTATTTACGTGGGGTTTGTTTTGGCTGTTTTGGCTGTAACCATTAGTTATGGAGTTATTTTACTGTGAGTTTTCTGGTAAATACCTTAAGATAAGTTCTTCTGTACCTTTGTAGCAAAGTAGCATGCAATCTATAGCAGTGTAAAAAAACTGTAAACAGGTGAAAATTATTTTTGGCAAATGAAGACTAATAACCATTTGCAAAATGTTAATAATCCAATATTAAAGTGTGTGTATGTTGTATTATAGTTCAGATACTTCTACGTTACAGTTACCTAGCACACTCAATTAGACAAGGCAGAAGAAAGGAAGCTGTCTTAAAGTTTGCAGGTCTTTATCTGGGGGTAAGTCCTGACCCTTTTCATGCCTCTAGTACATATTAATAGAGGTTAGAAATCAACAAATTTCAGTTCTGCTCACACTTCATTTCTTTTTCTGATCTGTCCTGTGGAAGCATGCAAGATGGGCAGAGACGTTCTCTTTCATGTTTAAAAAATGATTTGGAGGCCCATGTTTTAAGGAACGATGAAGTGTTGGGAGAGCATTAGGAGGTTTGTGACATCAGACACCTAAATTCTGTCAGTGTGGCTGATGGGTATTGAGAGATTGTGGATGTAACTCAAGAATAAACTGTTTGTGGATGTAGGCAGTAAATAGGTTGGGAACGTCTGCAGTGTTCTCTTATACCCAAGTCTTGCCTTACAATTCCCTAGAAAGTTGTTCTTACACCTTTTGTACCCTTCTCTTTTCTATCTGTTAATTGCTAAGGCCATTTGTCTGATGTGAGAAATACTTAATTCATGAACACCCTTGTGCCTTGTATGGTCATGGGTTATGGAAGAGAACTGTGTTATGGGCTGAATGCAAGCTTCAAAATATGTGATACTCTGCACACCCTAAGACTTTAATCCAACTCTGAGAGCAGTAGAAGTTCCTCTTGGCAAAGTCATGAAGTTTTTTGTTTGTTTGTTTGTTTTCAGTTTTTGAGTGGCTTGGGCACTAGAAAACTGACAGATAAGATGATAAGATTTCTCCAAATCTGCTTTTGCGTTCTGGATATTTTTCAATACAAACAATGTGAAAACAAATAGGAAGTGTTACTGTCTTTAACTTTCTTCTTTAATATGTGGGTTGCATATTTTGGCTCTGAATAATCTGAGCCTAGGCAGCTCTAAGTATACGTACAGAGAAATACCAATGCACTGGAAGCCTTTTGACTACATCCTTTCCAATAGTTTCCTAACAGGTAATTGTACTTACTAAACAAGGCTTGGGCAAGACTGTGTCAGTTGGATTTGAAGAGTTCCTGAAAGTCACCTCAGTCTTTCTATAAAATTTTTTTAATCGTCTTTGTCTCTGTGAATGAATTGCTACCAAATACAGCAAAGTGTTGGGATTAAATTAGGATTAATTAGGATTAAAACACGATTTATAGGCCTGGTTGCCCATTTGTTCAAAGAACAAAAGTCAAAGTGTTTCCCAAAGTAGATTGTTTATTCCCACGGATGTATCGCTGCTGCCTTTTTTCACACGTTGAGAAGAATCTGTCCGTAGAGCTTTCTGCTCACATTCATTTCACTTCATGACATTGTTTCTTACAATGCGGTGTTACATTTTTGTTGTAGTAAGGCTGAATTCTAATGATTCTAAAGCAAGCTCAGTCATAAGGACTTCTCCAAGGTTGGTATCTGAACCAAAAAAAGCACATTTTATTATCTGAATTTTGAAGCCAGGGACTGATTCCATCATTCCTAATAGACTCATTTATTTGACAGTGGATTGCTAGACTTGCGCAGTCGCCATTCTGAAACAACTGCTGAACTTGAAAAGGGCTTTTTAATGTATGTTGATGGCTAACCTTATTAGGACTGTAAAAATATTTTGAAGTTTTTGCAGCCTTCCTCTGAGAACATCAGCCTGGAATTATTTAAATGTTGATCCCAGCCAGGAACACAGTTGCATGCAGACAACATACAGGGCAGCTCCTTATGGCAGATCAGGTAGTCACTCTATCTCATACTGAATAGCTTGTTCTTAATCTTATGACCAAATGATGATGGTAGTATTTGTAGAGCTCTGATTTTAAAAACAGTTTTGCTGGTCAGAGTATTTCTTCGTCTAAGTCATGACGAAGTCATGATGACATGATGAAGTGTAGTAATGAACGCTCACCTAAAAAGGGCAGAAAGCCTCAGAGAGCAGTGTGGGTCAGTCTGAGGAACTAAAATTTGCAGTTGGAAAGTAGGAATGGAAACAGATTAGTGTAAAATTAAGTAGAATTCCAGGGGAATTTGAGATGCAGGCTTTTTAAAATTCAACTTTCTTTTTCTTTCTTCATAACAGTTGAATAGTTCTGAGGGATATTGACAAAATGCTACATCTTTGTGCATATTGGTTAAGTGGGGGGGGGGCAGGTGAGAAAACAGTGCAGTCATCTTGCCTTAAAATACTGTATTGTCTGGTTTTGGGTTCACTGTTCGCTTTATCAAAGGATTTGGACTAGATATAAGGAAAAAAATTTTTTATGGTGAGGGTGGTGAAACACTGGCACAGATTGCCCAGAGNAGTAGTGGAGGCCCCATCCCTGGAAACAGGTTGGACAGGGCTCTGAGCAACCTGGTCTAGCTGAAGATGNCCCTGCTCACTGCTGGGGGGTTGGGCTAGATGACCTCTAAAGGTNCCTTCCAACCCAGAGCATTCTATGATCTCACCTAAACTGAAGTTACGGCTTTAAGGGATTGCAGCTGCGACTTCAGGAAGCTTCCTGTCTTAAGCTTACTGCTATTAATGGTAAAATCCTTGACTTGGATGGATAGAACTGAACCTTCAATGAGTTACTGTAAAAAATGTAAGCAGTAAATTAAACAGAAAGCCTTGACAGAGAGGATGATGACTTTGCTGCAAAAGCTAAGACTGTTGTGAGACTTTTTTGCTATCTGGCATAGCTTTCCCTGTGTGTATAATAGGTTCTTGTTGAAGGTTAACATGAACTATCAGTTGCGAGTTGTAGCAGCGTGACTTGCTGAACAACAGAGCAGGCACACCCTCAAAGCAATTTCCTCTCTTTTTTTTTTTTCTTTTGAGGTGTTTACCACTGACTTCAAAAGCCAGTTCACAACAGCGGTGGTATTCTGGCAGTTTTCTGAAAATTCAAATTGGGCTTCATTTAATCTCTGCAACCGGGGTAGGGAAACCTCTGGTTTCAGAAAGCCAGTATATGACCAAAGCCATTTAGTGATTTGCTTTTAGATACAGTCACCAGTTGATAACCATCCTTCCCACCCATGTTTGTCTGAAGAACTGTTTCCTTATCTTTGTTACTGTTACCTAAGTGATACCTAGGTGTGATACTTGCTGGCTGCAAAGACAACTTTTACAGATAAGGCAAGTTTCCTGTTCAAACGCTTAACAGCCCTTTCGCTCTGACCCGTTTCACTTTTTCCCTCCCTATATTGCCGGCTTACTCCAGAGTTATGGTCCTTGAAGTAAAAGTGGAAGTAAAGAGGTCATCCAAAAAGATGATTTTATATGCTGTTTGAGGACATAAGGGTACTAAAGGCTGGCTGAAAATAATTTTCCTGTTAAACAAAGCTTTTGATATTTCAAAAAATATTTGACTGAAACAGCCTCTGTTTTTTCTGCAGTTTTCAGGAGGAAGGTAAAAAAACCCCTTGTTAACCCAAGGGCAGGGTGAGTAGTCCTTCACATGGGATGGTGGTGACATGACTTGAAGAGCTGTCCCTAGAAACGAGGCAGTTCAGGTACTTCAACCTTAAATTCCCACATCTTCTTAGCATGGCTTCACCACCTCACTGTCAGCTGTTTGGAGAGTAGATTTTAGCATGAAATCCCATCTTTGATGAAGCAGTAATGTATTTGCCTCTGGAATACTTCATCTTTGACAAGCAAACAATGTTGTCACCAAAAAATCCCCAGCCATTTATAACAGGGAATCTTAGGAGAGAGACACAGAGAACCTTGACTTGGGAACAAATAGTTTGCAAACTTATTAATAGTCTTTGTGAAACCAATGCCTTGTAATCCCATTTTTCCAAGAAAATTCCCCTTGCTGTGTGTTAATTTGCTGCTTTTCACTGACATTGAATGGGAGGTTGTGTGATAGCCACTTCAGGTAGGAACCTATCACTTGTTTTGCAGATCACCTGCTTTCCTCACTCCGGGGTTAAATCTGCAGTTAGGCTACGGGTCCAGCCTTCTAAGTGGTATTGTATTCTGATAAATGCAAAACTGAGGAGGCTGAAGTGTAGCTGCTTAATTTTCTTGATTCAAGGTCTTGAAATCACAAAGATGAGCATGTAAATGTGATTGACATTTTACTGTATGTTCCAGATAAGCAACAAAAGACTACCTACATACCTATTTCTAATGTATTGTGCATGGGTACAGGTTGTCCAGTAAATGTTGTGTGCTCTGTTGTGTCAGATTTCGCTTGCATATACAAAATGACTTAATGGCGCTGGCATAGTAAGCCTCCATGACACTTCTCTCCAAATCAAACTTGATAGTGCTCTGAGAACCAAAAGCAGTTAGAAATGGAACGAGTAAGTGTTAGTTTGACATGGACCCCTCCCGCTGGTGGGATTTGGGCAATCGTTGAGAGACTTTAATATCTACTACAAATGTTTATAGTACCTGTATCATTCCATTCTCCCTTTTCCCTTTCCTGTCCCTTTGCTAATCCCCATGCACAATCTTTCTCCTAGGCACTTGTCATTAAAAATGGCTCTACTTCTAAATAGACAAATTACCAAAGTGCAAATATAATTTGCCCAAAGCAAAAAAAAAAAAAAAAACCAACAACAACCACCCAACACACTAATTCTGTAAGCTAGTTCTGAGTGACATACCCAAAAATAACCATTCTCTTTATTAGGTTAGTTCATTGCTGGATAATAAATCCAGGAAAAGTTTTTAATTGGCTATTTAAGTAGTTTTAGCTCAAGTTAGTCTCTTCTGCATTTAGCTTCTATTGTTTTCTAGTTTGCGATCACTGAACACAGTTAAAAGGACAACTCCTTTGATTGGTTTTGTGTGCTTGCTACACATTTGCTTCCAGATAGTTTTGAGGTTATATTTCTATTATGATTGTTGTTATTCTTAGGGCTTTAGAGAGACAGAAGATAAAGGAAAGGAGAAGCAAAAAGAAAGAGGAAAGGATGGAGTTACTATTTACTTAAAAGTTATGTGCCAATTGGATATATTTGCACCTATTAGGTAAGAAGAGAAAAAGAAGCTTCAGCTGAAGTAGGCGGTCAAATTCTTATGGAATGGTAGCAGGAACTAAGTGATGGCAAATTTTGTATTTGATCCATTAAAGGTCTTAAACTTGTGTTTCTTTCCAGTGTGATGGTAACTCACCACACCACTACCTACACGCATCAAGCTAGGCATGCCCAGATTACAAGAGCAGAGCAAAAGTGCTCAGTCTCCTTTAAAAAAGCACTTCTAGGATAGTTCCTGTAGGAATCTGCATGTAACAGCGACTACTAGTTTAAATCTGATGCTGTCTACACTCTGAGCATATCATATTCATAAAAACGTCCTTTTTCCCAGAAAGGCTTCACTTCCTGCATGAAGCCTTTACTTCTTTCGTTGTTGCACTCTTGATTTACTTCATGAGACTTTTTCCCATCAGGGAAAAGAGATGAGCAGAGACAGGTGCAGCGACATAAGGAAAAGAGAAAAGCTGTGTACCTTTTGGAATCAGTAGAAAGACTGCCCTTGGATTTAGAGCCAAAAAATCCTGTTCATTGCAAAGTGGTATAGCTTCTCCTTTGTGCCCCTAGTGGTACAGCATACTAGATTTAGTTGGTTTTCACTCTGTTATGCAGGTATTAACTTCAGTAAGGAAAGAAACTAGGATGTCAGACTGTTTGCCTATAGGTGATGCAGTTCTCCCGAGGTACCCCATTCCATATGCAGCACGCATGTCCTTTGGTGATTTAAATGAATTTCCGGAAACATCTTTATTCTGGATTTTGAAAGAGGTAACAATAACTCTGTTAGCTGTTGTATCTGACCCTTCATTGGCTATTTAATACAAATGTGAATTGTGAACTTCTAGATTTTTAGTTCCTGTTTTGCAGATGATTTATTTTTGTTTTGTTTTGTGCTTAGTGTTGAGAAAAGTATTTCCATTTCATTTCTAACCATGTGTTTTCATGGAAACAAACCATCTATAACACATTGTATTTCTATGAAAACACGAGCTTATTAAATGTCAAACAGTTTATGTTTTCATGGCAGTCATCTTGAAATTGGCACATTCACTGTGTCAGTGCTTGATGATCTAAGCATAAAGCTGTCGGATTGTCAACGTTCAGACATGAAAAGGTCTGAAGTCTCGCACATGGAGGAGGAGAAATGAGGCTTTTGTCAATTAGCAGGTGGTGGTAATTTAGGCGTGTGTCTTTGAGGCTTGTATTAAGATAATAGGAACTCCTTAGTCTGAGTATCCTCAGATACTGAAGCTGATAAAGAGGTGGTGTCAGTGTTGAAGTCAGTTGTTCGTGCTTACTAAGGGCTGACTATAAATATCAGGGTTGCTGGTGGAGCTTGAAGTGTCTTTGCACATTTAACTTCATCACTCAGCTCATGCATTGCAGAAATTGCTTTAAAAAGCAAGGAAGCTGGAAGAAAGGGCTCTACATATCCTATGTTATTGGAGCTGACGGATCTTAAGGACTAGAGCAAGGGTTTGGGCATTGCCAACCATTTAGGAATTATAACTGCAGGTCCATGGGTCACCTTGTAACAGGCTGAAAAATTACTTGCAGAGAAGACTGGCTGCTGGAAGAGAGAGCGGAGTCAGCTGGTGAGCTTATAGCAAAAAAAAAAATCCTGTGTCAGTGAGGGAGGGCATGGTGAATGAGCTGTAGTTGATCCATAAGTGATCCTTGGTAGATGGAAACTGCACTCACCTCAGAGTCTGTCATTGCTCTGCTGACAGGAGTGGGCATCAGGCTGTTGAAGAAAAGACTAAGAAAGTGTGTGATGCATATGGAACAAAGGCACTGTAAAGGTCATAGTAAAGAGAATTTTATCTTCACTAAGATAGGAAATACTTGTGCAAGAAAAGCCCTTTTAGCCCTCCTGCCCCCATCATTCTTACACGTCAGAAAAAAGCACAACTCTGTCACCCTGCTGATCTTGACATTTCCAGTATATATGGACAGTAAAATCAATTTTGCTTCTGTCATGCTCTGCTGTATTTTATAGCATAAACTGATGTTGATCATATGGTTTAATTGAATACGACTCTGCTTAGAAATGGCTCATTCTTCACGTGCAAAAATTTTCAGGAGTAATTTGCAGGTATGACTGCAGTTGCATATATTACCCTACCACATTATGCAAATAATTAGGAAAAAATAGCTATTTATTTTATTTATTATCTCTGTAGGGAAAACATATGCATATTTTACATTCACATTTCAACTGTATTTCCTCTTGTGTTTGTAGAAAAGCCTTTACTGTGCTTCTCTAGAATGAATTTTAAGTTTTACAGTGGACTTAACTAGATGGTTTGGTTTGAACCCTAGTGGATGGGATTTTAGGAACATCGCACAGGAAATGCCTTTCGAGATCCTTTTGACTCTATTCTGCGGTTGTCTCTTCTGTGTGGCAAAACCAAAGACAATTTGTCATTGTTGGAAGAAGTTGTAGCACTTTACTCAAAGTAGTACGGATGTTCCAGGCTCCTAACACAGAGCTTGCCTAGCACAGAATCACAGAAT
>Ga0065711_1032701_pt1 | contig 26855 bp, 16 predicted proteins | sample Hoacrofraction12_FD_59098 | JGI IMG/M metagenome (GOLD analysis project Ga0065711, IMG submission 59098) | Hoatzin crop microbial communities from Cojedes, Venezuela - Epithelial fraction 12 v2 (version 2) | ecosystem: Host-associated > Birds > Digestive system > Esophagus > Crop | place... | reverse complement strand
GGCGGGCTGGGAGGTGCGCGGCCCTCTGCATCCCGGCGCGCCGCGCTGCCCCGTCCCGCTCTCCTGAGCCGCACCGTCGCTCCGCGGCCGTCCGCTGCGGCCTCTGGCTCCTCCCGGTGAGGGGTTGCGGGTGACCCCCGTTTCGGCCGTCGGGGCTCTGCTCCAGCGCCGGGGAAGCCGCCTCCTGCGCGGACGGCTCTGCGGCACCGGGGTGCGTTTGGGCCGCTCTGTGCGTGCCGAGACGACGCGGGCTCCAGCTGCCCGGTGTGTGAGGCGGGCGGGGGTGTGCGGGTCCGGCGCCCGTAGCCCCCGCGCCACCGCGGGCTCTGAGCTGCGGGCGGCGGTTCGGGAGGCGGAGGAGGAGCGCGGCCCTCCTGCCCCGCTCCGCTCCGCACCGCGCCGAGAGAGCCCGGCAGCACCCGGCCGGCGGGCGGTGGCGGGGGTGCGGGGGTCGCCTCGCTGCTCCTCTGCAGCATTCCGTCCCAAGCTGTGCCAAGCGCTCGGTTTTTCTCCCGGCGACGTGACCCAGAAACGCGTGGCTCCTGCTGGAGCCTTTCTCCTCTGTAGCCGTGCGCAGGAGCAGAACTGCTCCGGTGGTTTTACGGCTTCCCCAGCAAATCCGCCCGCAGGGGCTTTGCTCGGGGGAGTGGGGCTGTCGGGCTGCACGGGCGCCGTCGGGGCAAGTCGGACGCGGGTTTGGCACCAGCCGTGCCCGCCGGGATGTTCGGCTTCCCGGTAGTGCCCGCCGGGACGTTCGGCTTCCCGGTAGTTCCGTAGGATGTCCGACGGAGCGGTGCGTGCTTGAAGGGGGAATGCTCGACGTTTCAAAGTTCTTGTTTTCTTTCTTTCTTTCTTGTGATGCTGCCTACACTCGCTACATGTCTCAAAGAAAGCTATCACCTCTATGACTGGCGTGAAGGATTTATCTGTAATGTAAATGCATCCAAATCCTACCAGAGATGTTAGTTTTGCTGCCTTGATCTCAGGAAAAAAAAAAAGAAAAAAAAAAAAGGATGGTTCTCTGGGAACTGCCATTGCCATGCCTTTTTGTATGTTTAAAAATACAGATCTGTGAACTATGAAAACATTACATAAGACTATTTCTGTAATTCATATATATAATAAGCCAGGCATAAAATTATCCTGATCCTTCGGGACACAAACCGCTTCAATTTTCTCGGTATTCAAAGGGCTGGGTTTTGCCTCTTTCTTTGGCTGGTATTTGAAGCCCACCAAATACATTTATTTTTTTTAAATCTTCATCAGATTATTTTTCATGTTTTCTGTGAAGCACATAAGTTCGTGGCTCATCATAATATTTTCCCAGTAAATATGGTTCACAGATGAAATTATGGGCCTGCCGAGGTCTGTGAGAATTTTGCTGTATATTTCAGCAGAACCAGGATTCTGTCCAGTTCTTTTAAACAAGTTGCTTTGTGCTAAGAATTTCAGTAATAACTTTCTGACTCTGCTTGGGAACTCTTAGGGAAGTGCTGTTTATGAACTGACATGTGGAGATCCTTAATTTATAGTACAAAATGTATAAATGAAAAAATTACAGCTTGTGTGAAATAATAAACCTGTAAGAATTTACACTTCTCTATGAACAGTTGCTAGTATTAATCCACAAAATTCCTAATCTGTTTTAGATGACAAGATCCCAGGCTCTAGATAAACCACATATGAGGCGAGATCAATGTTAGGGCCCAATTCTGCTCCTGTTTGAAGTCAGCAATAAAACTTCTCTTGGCTTTAGGACTGAGAGCTTACAGATGATGAAAAGTAGAACTCAGCTTAGCAGTGAAAAATGGGAAGAACAGATTTGGGAAGTATTTTGTTACTTTTAAAAAATAAATATGAATTTTATTATATCTTTCTGGATCTGAATGAGGTGAGTGGTAATGGACCATTTTGGTTATGCTCATCTGTTTGTTCAAAGGATTCCCAGATGGATTCTGGGATTTCTGGTTATGCCAGTGTGACAGCCAGTATTAAGTACTGAAAATTTTGCAGAAATTTGGAATATAAGATTTTACAGCCTGATTCCTTACAGCTCCTACCCGAGCTCCGGAGTTATTATTTCTTCAGAGCTATGACTGTGACAAGGAAAACACCATTAACTTCATGAGAGATTTCTTTTTGGTAAAACTTTGGGTGTAATAACACTGATTTAGCTACGGGTACTCTTCTGTGTTCTGTTCCTTTGCAGTAATAAAAAACCCTGTTAAGGAAACGTTTCACAAACACTAATTCATGGCTGGATGAGCCACTCCAGTTCCTAATGTAAGCAGACAGAGGTGTTGCCTTCTCTCATAAGCGGATGCTCTGCCTTGGGACCAGAGGTGGTGTAGAGTGCCTGCACTGCATTTTGGCTTCTTTCCCAATTGAGGCATACCACCTCATTTTCCTTTCTATTTTGCATTTTTAAAAAATAAACTTATTTTTTTAAAATAAATGTTTAAGAAGTTACTATCAAAATAAGATCCTGCTTGACCTCCTGTGGGGGTCATGAAGTTCACACAGCCTCTTCTGTGGATCTATGTTTAAATTGTATTTTAGCCCTAAAATGGTTGGATTACTTTTACTTTTAGACGTGTGTTTTGGAAGTGACCTTAACAAATGGTTTTGCTGAGTTGCTAATTTTCATTTGAGTCACAGTTTCTTTTATGAGCATGTAATATAACCTCTGCCTTTAAGGCTGCAAACCAACTACCTTCCCTTCCCCAGCCGAGGACTATATTGAAACATGCTTGCATTTCCTTAGGGTGAAGCACATGCTTAATAAAGATGCATGAGTCTGGGATACAGGTCTTACAATAGTAAACATGACCATCAAATTTCCTCCAAATTCCCATCCCAAAGTATACCTAAATTTCACATGGCTAGACTTTACTGTGTCATCAATTGCACATTTTTTTTTGGAGGGGGAAGGTGAGGCAATGTGGAGGTCATCAGTTTTAGAAATAAAAGTAGTCCAGGAATAAGCACGTTCGTGGAACTTGAGCTCAGTTATGAGACACTAAACAAACACCTGAAGTTTCCTGGCACTGCTTATAAACTAGCAATTTCTTTTCAATTGCATGCAATGACTTTTTTTTTCCCCCCTCTTCTTTTAAGGCTCTGACACCATGTTGATCAAATAAAGTGCATATTAAAATACTCTCTAATACAGCATGGATATACAGTCAATGGAGAAATAGGAATAGTTTTGGAACGAGTCAGTCTGGTCTCTTGAGGAAATAAGCAGTGGCTTATAACTCTTTTAAAAAATATGTTAAAAGCTAAATTTAAAAAGAAACATTTTAAGTAACATTCAGGTTGTAATAGAAATGGGGAAAAACCAGCACATGTGAAGTCCAAGTTGACACTTGAAATTATGCTGCATTAGTCTTCAGTTAGAATTCCCGACTTTTTTTTGTGTTCTATGTCAGAGCCGTGAGGTTATTAAATTTGCGTGTTCTGTACCAGAGCTCATTCAGATATTAAAAGCAGCTCTTCCAAGTTGTCCACTGGAGTCGGCAATAGTGTCGTTCTTACATCCCTCGCTTGAAGTCTGAAGCTTCTGCCAAACATAGGACATACTGGTACATAAACATGAACGAATAAAACAAATGTATATATTTATCATAGGTGTTATGAACTGTAGGTGCTCTACAATCTGTAGACAAAGACTTAAAATATTAGATCCACAAGCAAACCCCTGAATACAATGGAACCCCCCTCCGACACTTTTCCACTCCAGTAATTCCTTTCCCCATGCGTTTGGTGAGAAACACTTTTTGACCAGTATAGCGTAACGTTTATTTTCTCTGCGTGATGAGAAAGACCTAGTAACCAAGAAATTCACAGTTACCTTTTACAGCAGATGGTAGTTACCCCGAGCCCCTACTGAGGCCGCTCGAGGCAGCCCTGGCAGCGCTGGCAGTTGTCTGCTTTCCTGCCGAGCTGTGTGGCCTCAGGCAGAGCCGATAAAGCCATCCAGGATGGTGCCCTTGGTTTCACATATGGTTTTTGGGTAGCAACACAATAACAGTAATTTGTCCCTTACTGATAAAACAAGTCAAAGAAGGGCAACAACCACAGTACTCTAAGCAGGTAGAAGACACTAACGTCCTCAGGTTTTTCTCACAGTTCTTCCCCTTTTTAATGCACGTGCCTCTTTGCAGTTCTGCTGCTTTACGGGTTTTTGCAAGCAGTTGCTCGTTTCTAGTGGTTTCTTCCAAGCTCCCCACGGTGAGGGTGCCTGGAGAGCCTCGTTCCCCAATCTGTCTCTCTTGCTGCCTCATCCCTTGCTTTCCAGAACAACATGGAGACCACAGTACCTCTGGAAGGGGGAAAAGGGTCACAGCTGATGAGTTTATTCCCAGCTGGTTGGTATCTTGAGCTGACTGAGCAGTAAAAAGAGCTCAGAGCTTTGGGAAGCAGCGAAATGGTGGAATAAAGGAGGCAAGAAAGGCCGTTCCTACACTGTTAATGAGGCTTGGAGCAGGGGTGCAGTTTTGAAGAAGTGGGTTTTTTGTGTGCACAAACTACATGATACTCCATGTCGTATATGAAACTCTGCTGTCCTCAGATGTCCTTTCAATATCATGCTGTAGATACTATAAAAATCAGAGATCTGAAATATTCTTAACACTCTGCATCTGTGTAACTTCTGTCAAGAATTCAGAGTAATGTGTGAGAAGGTGTAATTTGACATTACGGATGTGTCTCTTTTAACCTATACCTAAATATTCTTTTATGTAGTTGCTTGTCTTGTTGCATGTCTCTTAAGCTTCATTACACTCAGACGCACTGGACCAATTCAGAGGAGCAGTGTGATAGAGCTTGGGATGCTGTAACTTCGATAACAGCTGGCTATAGCATGCATGTTATATTCTGGATATATATATTAAGCAAGAAGCTGTACAAAGCTTCTGTGTCTGACTAAGGAATACACAGCTAGACTGGATCTCCGGAATGAAAGAGTTTAGTCCCCTGGTATTGTAGATAGCTATATCATATATACTCTTGTGTAGCATAAAATTTGTTCTTCCACCAGTGCAAGTCAGGAGCAACATTCTCAGTGCCAGTGAGCTATAAGATGGGAACAAGAACTCTTAATCAGGGTAGTATACATGGAGCAAAGAGCTGATGCATGATGCACACAATTAAATTCTGTTTAGACGTACTTTAGCCTCTGACTTTCAATCACCATATGTGAAAGCTTTTATCACTTGGTAATTTGGAAACAGCTTTCCAGCTGGTAGAGGCTAAATGCTTATCTTCAATAAGCGTGTGTGCGCTCATACACACATTTCTTTTATGGAACCGAAAATTTACTGCTTACCTGACTTCTGTTGATGTCTGAAACCCACAACTGTGCTTTATTCCCTCGACTTCCTCCATACAGGATGGTCCGCACACTGTATGCCGTCGGCGCTGTGTTTCTTCTGATGGGATTTCTGCTACCGACAGCAGAAGGGAGAAAGAGGAATCGCGGATCTCAAGGTGCTATCCCTCCTCCTGACAAGGAACAGCCCAATGATTCAGAGCAAATACAGACACAGCAGCAGTCAGGCTCTAGACAGCGAGAGCGAGGAAAAGGCACCTCGATGCCCGCTGAAGAGGTGCTGGAGTCTAGTCAGGAGGCACTGCACATCACCGAGCGCAAATACCTGAAGCGGGATTGGTGTAAAACTCAACCCCTCAAACAAACTATCCACGAAGAAGGCTGCAACAGTCGTACCATAATCAACAGGTTCTGCTACGGCCAGTGCAATTCATTCTATATCCCCAGGCATGTCCGTAAGGAGGAAGGCTCCTTCCAATCTTGTTCCTTCTGCAAGCCCAAGAAATTCACCACCATGACTGTTACACTCAACTGCCCTGAGCTTCAGCCCCCGAGAAAGAAGAAAAGAATCACCCGAGTTAAGGAATGCCGGTGTATATCCATTGACTTGGACTAAAGCGAGAAAAACATTGTGCCGATTGCACTCTGACTGTACGCAGTTATTGGCAGCGTGAGGGCGAGTGACATGAGCTAGCGTACCTTCAGGGCTGGACAAAATTGTGAATTTCCTAAAACAAATGAAAAATAGAAAAACGAAGAAAAAAATCGATGTAAGGGAAGGGCAGGCACGTGTGTGTTGGCGTGTAAGGGAGCAAATGGATGTGTACTTGCAAATATATGAATGTTCACTATGACAAAAAAGTCTAACAGGGGTATGAAATATTAAAAAAACCTATTTACCCGCAGTCATGAATTAGGTTTCCTAGTGCATATTCACATTTTTGCCGCTTGCTGGGAGAGTGGAACTGTGGCTTTTGCTAATGTTCACCTGCTGTGCTATTTGCTTTGACCGTATTAAGAGAAACATCAAAGTGAGAAGACAATATATTTGAAAGCATGAATCTATTCTTAGATACAAAGTAGGCAAAAAGCAGTTTAAAGCATAGCAAAACCATCACTGAAAATAGCAACTGCATCGAGAGTTTGTGATATGCTTATTCAAAAAAATAGCTGTAATCGAAAAGCCGTGTCTGGAGAACAACGGGGGGACATGGGAGCGTTGAAAAGTCAGTGTAGGTGGATGGAAAACAGAGCTGCAGCAAGTTAGAAAGCAAAAGGCCGAAGTAAGTAGACAGGGGGCATACAAAAGGGATTAGAAAAAGGAAAGAGGATACATAAATAGGAAGACACAGAGGAAGAGATATTGTCTTCTGTTTACGTTTTGCTTTAATTTATATACCTAGTCATATACTACATAAATTAAAGAGAAACTATATACAGGGCTATAAATATACTTCTGAATTCTAATGGGTCTCTAACTCAGTCAAAACCCATTCTTGTGCCACTAGATCCATTTGATGTCTTGTATTTCTTATATCAGTTATTCTTCATATCTACCTATATATGTATATGCAGTATCTTTTAGTCATTGGTATCTATACATACATCCAATGAGTATGCATACTCTGTTGTGCGTATCCGAACTCTCTCCTTCTCTTTTTCACACACATACATAAAAACCATACATAACCACAGCACAAAAGTCTTGCTGACCAAGATCAAGTACAGAATGGTAGTAATTTAGTACATAAAGAGCAAAGCAGAAATTAAAACAAGCGTCATGTGACTGCAAATGCAATAACCACACAAGAGACAAAAGACACGACATCCATGACTAGTAAACATTGCATTGTTATTGTTATTTTAGCTTTGCCACAGGCATGCAGTTTGTTGAAAAAGAGATGCAGAACTTTGCCAGCAATAATCCTCCTTTTATATCTTTTACCACAGACTTGAATTTAAACTGGATTTGGACACAGTAAAGAGAATTTCCTGAAAATTAAGGGCTAACTGCCCCTCTCATTTGGGGGGAAAAAAAACATAAAAGGGGACACACTATGTCCAACAGCTCGATGAATCTCACCTGTGAGGTTGTCCTGCCTTGTCTTTCCTTCAGGGTTAGGAGTTTAAACTTCACCAGGGCTGTGGGATTTGCCAAGACCACAGAAGGTCCTGGAAAAGACATTGGTTTAGCTAGGTGGACCCCGGGCCACCGGACCCGAGAGGCAGCCCTCCCGTGCACGCTGCCCTCGCTTTCCCAGGGGTCCGCCGGGAGGCCTGGGGGCTGCCTCACTGGCTGCATCCCACCCTGCGTGGCGTGCCAGCGGCTCACGCTGTGCTGGGCGTTGGCTTTGCACGGGCGCTTTCCCACCGCGAGGTGAAGAGATGACCGAGCGCTGCACACTTCCCGCCTGCGGCCCCGACAGCTGGTGCGTTCCGGTGGGGTACCGAAGGATGGCCACGTTCCGATGCCAGAGTCAGCGCCGGGCCTAAAAGCAACCCCGATGTCGCTGATGTGAGTGAAGTGGGGGTTAGGTCCAAGTCACTCGTGTGATGGGGCTCAGCTAGTCCAGGACTCAGTTTCTCCACTCAACAGCAATCCTCTGCAGCACCCGCGGTCGGTGTAACTGTCCTCCCTCAGACCAGCTGCCTCGCGCAGCCGCAGGGTGGTTATCTTGGTTATCTTGACAGCGTTTCTGCCTGTTGAATGCTGAGGAAGACAGTTCTGCCTTTACTGACATGGCCAAAGCGAAACATACACAGCGAGTGGCATGTCACAGGTGCATCCAGTGTGCCCTCTCTCTATCAGATGCCCCAGCTGTCACACAATTGGTCACACAGTTATTGGTGATATCCTACATCTCTGCAATTAACATATTGTTACTGTAAAATCCACTGCTGTGAGGTCTGCATTTGTAAGATGAAGAGATGGCAACTCATCGACCGGTATTATTAAAATGCATTTCATCTGGTGTACTCTTACTCAGCAGGTTTGACACATTTCTTCATAGATTTTAAAATCCAATTTTAAAATCTGGAATTATGGGAGGTAGATTTCCACTGTGTGGAATGTGAATAGTTAAACAGAAAGATATGGATATTTAATGTTATTATTAATACAAATCCTCTTTCACTGATAATAGGCAGGGGTTGGTTTCCTTCAAATTACTTTTTTGAGTTGATTGGCAGGGGAAAAGGCCAATCTCAGTCATTGCTGAAAGTTTTGTACTAGCTAGGATTTCTGTTCAGGAAATGGGAACACCTTAAGAATGAATTTTTTTTTCATGTGAAGTTGACAGGAAAACTCCCATTGTCTTTTACAGTGACTGCTTTGTCCATAAACCCTTGGTCATTAAGCAAAGATTCAGACATTATTGACTCTTTTATTTAAGATTGGGCTAGCATTCTGAAGGAAAATTGATAAAAGTTTTACAAATTTTTATATTCCGAAACAGCCTGTGCATACATAGATCGCCATGGAACTCCCCTTGAGGCAGATCCCCCCCCATATGTAAATTTTATACAGAGAACTTTTATGAATTGCTAGTTATTGTCTGAGAGTAAGAAAGTTCTGCAAACTTACAATTATACGAGATATTTAATATCAACCACAATATGTATTTAAATGTCTGCTTTATTCTAAAAACAATGGACTATATAACCTAAGGCTGCAGTATTTTCATGCTCGGTCTCACAAAGCAAAGCTTGGTTTAAAATGAAGTTTTAATTATTTTGTGACTGAATAGAATTGGAGTTTTTTCTTCCCAGCATTTTGTACGTCATTTTAACTACTAGTAACAAATAAATAAAATATCTTCTCCAGCCCATGTCTATTGTTGGTTGTTTTTTTTATTTCTTCCTTAAGTTTCCAGCTCTTTCTGGATCTGTTGTACTTTGACTTCTGTGGTTTCTTCTAATTATAAAAGGGCTTGCATTATTCCAATGAGACACAGAGACAAGCAATGGCACCATCATTCAACACGGCTACTTCAATAAGATTTTTAAATGAGATCTGTCACTTCCCCCTCACCCCTCCACAATTTATAGAAGGAAAATCTCAATCTTCAGTCACGCTTTTCCCCTTGCAAACCATATAGTGACACTTCAAAATACAAATCAGCCTTGAATTGTTGTAGAGTTAAAGTTGGAGCTGGTGTGCCTCCCTTACACCTGACATCTAGCTAGCAGTTTGCTCCCACTTTTACAAACAAGAGTAAGGACCACCTTACAATATAAAATGTTACAAGCTGTGAACAGGAACAGAGGAGATGAAAAATAGTGGTAAAAAAGAACAGGAACATCTCTCTTTTCCTTTTACCTTCTCTGTCCCTCTGGGCAGCACTTGAGCAAGGCCAGTGTCGAGGAAGGGCTGCCAGCACAGAGAACAGGTCTCTTTGAACCTTCCAACCTGCCGGTGAGAGGTGGGCAATAGTGATATAAATTTCACCTTTCCAACCTGCTACCCTGTCAGACGTGTGAGGGACTTGGTCAGTCGCTGCAGACCCCCCTGCAATCCTGCTGTCCACAGCAGTATGGCATTGTCCGCCCTTGTGGAGAAAGCAGCTCTGCCAGGGACTGCTGCCTCGCGGAACTGGACCGAGAACAGTCTCCGATTTCACGTAAACCTCTGAGCAGTAACATAGCCCTAGTAATTCTCAGACATACACCTTTTAGTTCAAAGGGATGACAATGGCATCGTCAGATACGCAGTCGTATGAGGGAACAGCACATAGTGGTCTCCTGTAGTGCACACAGATAACCAGAGAAAAGGGTCAGATGCCCCATTTCCAGCGCTGAAAAGCTGGGTGCTGGTCAGATCTGGTGTGGTTTTCCTTCACACCAAGCCCTTGTGAAAGTGATGGGGCTGACCAGTCTAGTATTACTGGTTTGGGGTTTTTTTAAAGGTTGTTTGCTGTAGTCTTCCTTCTCTTCTAGCTTTTTTGTGCTTCTAAAACTTACTCAGAGGCTAGTAACATTAAAATCGTTATTTCTAAAAGGCAATTTTCCAGTGCGAGATGTGGGGACAGTTGGACAGAATAAGTTTCTTTGAAAAGATGTGCATATATATCTTTCTTTGAAGATTTGAAACAGAGAGAAAAACCTCCTGGACTTACCTTTATAGTACTTTGTAGTACCATGGTCTTACTATCTATGTGCTAACAAGCTCAGACATTCATTTAATTTACATTTGACCTACATACTGGTTTTGAATTGAAGATATGTCCACTGTGATGTCCCCTGTGCTTTACAGATAGTTACGGATCAAAAGAAGATGTGAGAGAGAGAATTCTCACAGTTTACTCAGCTTTCAGGGACACAGATAGAAATAAGCCTATGTTTTTCTCTCTCCCCAGTGAGGTAGGCTAGGTTTCTGCTTGGGACTTCTGTGTGTGCCCTGTCATCCATGTGCTGCGCAGTTGATTTGCACGCACATTACAGGACCAAGGCACCACGAGCGTGCCAGGTTTGCTGAGCATGTGCAGGACATCTGAGCAGCACATGTGCACAGTAGGCACGGTGCGCCCTGGATGGGTCAGCGGAACAGACGGCGGTGTGGCTCCGCTCCAGCTGCCTCTCAGCAGCGTTGCCTGGCTGGGAAGGGGGACATTGCATGTGCAGAAATGATACAGTAATTTAATTTTGTAATTTACCCTCTCCTGAGTGGGGTAAAAAAAAAAAAAGGAGCACTGGAGAACTGTACCCTTGGGGACTGATGTTTCTTTGTGCTGTCCAGTGCACAGGTGTGAACTGAGAGTTGCTAGTTCCAAAAGGTTTCCTAAAGGAGAAACACCGAGTCACTGGTAGAAGACTGAGATGAGCATGCTGGTTTGCTTAACCCAGTTATCCCCTTACATACTGTTCCTTCACTTTTTAAAAACCATATGTCTTCTTGACTCCAAGTAACTCAAACCTGCCTTAGGAACCACTTTAATAATTACTAAAAAACAGCAGTCAATATTAGCAGAAGAAGACCAAAAAGTTATTCTGAGTCATTCTGCTTACCCAGATGATTGCACTAACCAGAGGCTTCTGAAGGGGAAAGCTGCATCATTTAAAATTTCAGGGAGTGAAAAAGTTAATGTGTATTTGGATTTAGTCAAAGCTCTGGAGATATCACTGCTACATATTTTTAATAGCCATCAGAACTTGGCCTTAAGGTATCAAAAGATTAAACATAATTAGATTCAGACACCTTGCTTTTTTATTTTTTAATCAGCTGAGACTGAAACCAGCAATACACAGCGATGCACAGTTATCATAACGAATCCCAGTATAGATTTTTGGATGCTGCCTTGCAATGCAACTTCATAAAAACATCTGACTTCTGTCTGCACTGCCTGCCAGAGAATGTAGCTGATGACTTTAAGGTGCCCGTTGACAATGTGTGGCTTCTGGCTGCCTGAATTCCTCCTCTAGTTTTTATGGGTCCAGGAGGAGAGTACAGAAATTTAAACTGTCACTTGCTCCTTCTCCTACTATTTTCTAAAAATATTGAAAATAAAATTCATAATTTGCCTTTTTTGCATGATTGAGGAGCCAGATATGAGGGTCAAATTATATGCTGACATAAAAGAAGAATGTTTGGGATCGCATTAAAAAAAACAATCTTCTCAGTTGCAATAAGCAATAACTCCTCCTTGCTGTGATGCAGATGTAAACCACATAGCTTGGGGATGAATCAAATGGAGAAGTTACACTGATTCCCAATAAAAGTTTTGCAAATAAAATTTGAAATTCCCATGTTTGCATTTCTTTTTGAAAGAATGCCTTATGGAAACAGCCATATTCCAATTCACATTATAAGAGATCAAAAGAACAAAAGTTAAAATAATATCTCCATCTCTCTCTAGAATAATTGAGAACTATATCTTCTCCTTCTGTCTAGTAATGTCAATATGGATTCCAGCAAGAAAGCAATTGGAAAGAATTAATGTGTCGGTTACACCTCATCTGGGAGAGCAACACTCAGATTCACTAATCATAATTTTTGTTATTGCATGGCATCACTACAGAGCACTGTTAAGTTTTTTGATTTATTTAATGATGAATTTGCAGACCTTAATATTGTTTTTCCTTTAAATTAAACCTTCCTGAGTTTCTATGTTTTGTAACTAGCTTGTTGAGGTATAAAGGCACAGTCTTTTTTGTATTTAAGAAGAGAGACATATTCTCAGTCTTAGCTTTGTATTGCCGTATTTTTCTATTCAGAGAATTAAAAAAATTGTGCTATATAGATGTAACATACATGTATTTACCTCTCTAAACAAAGGTATAAAAAGCCTAGGAATGCATTAGATATATTTAAAAGTCTGAAAAATCTATATTTAATAACTTTACACAGAAAAGTATGGGCCAGTGTGTCCAGCTTCTTAACAACACATCTTATGAGTGATTAATATAGAATAAAGTCAACAATGAAAATAATTACGACAGTAAGCATGAAGAATTTATTTTTCAAGGAGTAGGACAGGGTTTTGTGTACTCAGTAAAGTTTATTTCTAGACTATCACACTCAACAGCAAAGATGAATGAGAGCTGAACCTCTCTCCTTAGGATTTGAAGGACCTTGAATGTTCCTTAAGAAACAGATGTTCATGAGGAACATATATTTCCATTTTTGTTTGTTTCAACTCCAAATGAATGAAGAGGCTAGAATTTGAGTGTTAAGTTAGATCTAGCAAATAAAAAGGAGAAAGAAAACTATGTGTACTATAGAAAGAACTTACTGAATGGATCTAAATCCTATGGTAGGTAATTTGATCTAATTTTTGCAGAAAGGCAAATGCCAGATGTTTGCTCCACTTTGATCTTAATAACACTTTAGGCTGCAGACAATAAGATTGGTTTAAAATTTATTGTCTCTTTGATTTCCACATTCTAATGTTTTTTAAATTCTTTACACAAGACAGATCTATATATAGGCAACTGGGGTGGCATCAGAAGCGTTGTATACTTAAGACATTCTTGAAAACCTCAGTGTGGAACAGTGTTTGCTGTCTTACGCATCAAAACAAAGCCAGATTTTATACAAGCAACATTCAATTTTCTTTTTATTATAATGTGTCTTTTTATTTTGCATATGAAGTTCTGACTCGCATCTGTGGTACAGCTCCCTATATGCTTTTATCTTTCAATAACCTTATTATAAGTCAAGACAATATATTAGATCAACATTAAGCAGCAGGAGTTGAAAGAAAAGTTAATCCATTCCCTTGCGTTGGGAGTGTAATCTATGTAGATCTTTAATTTCACCGTTAAGTTGCTTTTCGGATTCTTTTTGTACAGAATATGCTTTAAAAGGAGAGCTGCCAGTGAATGGACACCAGTGAAAGCCTTGGAGAAACCATAACATCCAACAGACATCCAACTTGCCTTCAGTTTGGATCTTCACGTTCAAGGAGGCTATTGCTCTGCGAATGTGAGCTGAGCTCAGCTTACAGCTGCTTATTGAGTGGCCTCAAGATTTCTGGCAGGGTCTCCTGTAGATTTGCTATTACTGAGAAACAGTAAAAAGCAAGTGAGACTGACAGCAAATGGTGAAGCAAGAACAATGATTAAGAAGAAACAAATAGAAAAAAATGCTGGTATGCAGCCTGAATGTCTTATCATCCTTCTCTGGCATAGTTCGGAGCCATCTGTCCCTTAGATCCATGCATGATGTCTCTAAACTATTGTTTTCACTCTGCTCAGCCCAGTAGTCTGAAAGTTCAAAAAGTCAGGATCAGTTTTCCTCTGAAGGAAACTCTGAACTTTGTCTGCTGATGAAACTGCCATCACTCAGCCAGTTGAGAGAACAGCTACCCTGGCAGGTCTTTTTAAACTGGCAGTGGCGAAGCACTACCATAAGTTGGCAGCCTCCTGTACCACCAAGTTTAGTTCTTACAACAAACTCCTTTGTAAACCAAAAGAAAAATTCCTTCCTTCAGAACCAAATATTTTAGTTCGTTACCAAGAACAAAATAGTATGCAGAGATACATGGTAATAAATAGTCTTCTCTTCCTATCACATAACCATGACAAGTGAGAAGAGTCCCCATTACCTCACCCCAAGAGAGAAACTGTCACAAAACATCGGTAGGTTTAAACGGCATTTGATTTCAATTAAGAGATGTGCAGAAGTGCTGGTTTCCTAAAAAGGCAGGATGTTACGAGACTCCGAAAATCTTTTGCAACACTAGCCTTTGTGCATCATAGTTGAAAGGTGTGCAAATGCTGCCCAATGAAATTTAATGGAAGCCACACAAGGAAAGATTTTAGCCTCGACATTTATCTTTACCAACACATGGAACCACCTTGATCTGTTTTACTGTTGGTGAAAAAAGAAGGTAGTGTCTATTTCACAGGAGAGGATAGGAAGTAAGAGTCAGTGTGATGGATGGTGGAAAGAAACAGAGGGCAAGAAGGAAGAAATATGAGCATCAGGTACTGATCTCAAAGATGAGGTCTAGTCTGCTGTCAGAATGTATATAAATAGCTTATTAATAACAGGAGAGATGTATTGGCATTAGTGTGAAAGGAGAAACGTATTCAGTTTGAGAAAATGTTGTATTGTGTTGTCAGAAATAAGCCATCTGGATAGAGTACAGTTTATATTTGTTAGATATGTATAGACTACACAAGTACAAATCTAGTACAGATCAATTCTTGTGAAAATATTCAGTCACCTCGAGACATTTATCCAGCAGACGATACTGCAGTAACCTCTGCCATCTCTATCAAATCTGTCACATTCACTTACTGGGGGTGTATCTGCACTTCAGTGTAGCATAGAAATCCCACGTAAATTTTAACCTCACAAACATATCCACCAGCAATAATTTAATTGCAAAAATTTGAAGTGTATTCTTTAATCAGCATCATTCAACGGGTGAGGCAAACCCTGCTTTCTGTCCCAGCATAGGGAAATACAAGGGTTCACAGGGAAATTTTTCCTTCAGTCTTCTAGAATGGTTACACCACGTGATTGCTGAGCACACCAACATTTAGGAATGACATCCTGTTCTCTCCCTGGTCCTATTCCCACTTAACCTGCCTGCCCCAACAGCAACTCAGTTTCCATCTGGTGCTGGCACATTGGGAAAAGGAAGACCAAAATCACCTGGTGAAGTGACACTGAGAAGGGTTTCTTTATGCTGGGAGGAACCCTCTGCAAAGTGGGGTATGGTGCTACTTCCATCTTGTCCTTGCTGGCAAGAGAATGAATTTGGGCAAAGTGCAATACATAATATATCTGCAGTGCACCCTCGATGCAAGTTCAACAGCTTGCTGCTGAAATCTGCCACTGTCAGTGCCAGGACAACCAACATCTCCTGGGAAGCAATCTGGTTTATTGCTCCACGCTCAGATTTTTTGTGATATTTAGGAAAGAGTTCATTTGATGTTGCAGCTCCTGCTCAATTTAGGCACCTAAGACTCATCTCCAGTGACTTGCAATAAAATAAGCTCTTTTTTCATCTATCATTTCTTTTCCAAATAAAATTAAATTAGGCAATATATTTTGATTCTGGGTTTTTCAGACTTCTGAGGCTTAATTAATTCAGTTTGATGCTGAATAATATACTGCCTGGTAGCTATGGAAGTAGATTCTCTAATCTGTGGATTGTGCCTCTAAGAACAGACTAAGCATAGTCTATTCAAGTGAAAGGTTACAAAAGGACTACAGACTGTAGCGTTTCCTCAGGGCTCATTGTTGGTACAAGGATGTGAAGTATATACACAGTTTTTACGCAGGTCGAAACTGCCTGGAAGCTGCGGTGGCAGCTTTAATATTTCCAGCTTCAGCCTCAGTCTGTTAGGCTTTGCATAAAAACCTAACCTTATAGCAAAACTTTGGACAGGACTTCTTCTATGCAGGCGGTGCAAGATGCCAAAGCTTATATGTAAGGCTGTGTTTGGGGAAGAACTTCCATAATGTAAGGCCTGGAGTGCTTATTACCCTCTGAGTTGAAATCGGATGTTATTCCCTGAGGCACAGGTCAGCATGTCCGTCATGCATAGACGAGACCGTCTGCTCCTCTCAGTTGGAGAGGGATGTTATTTTCTCAAGGAGCAGGATGTTATTCCTAGAGGTCTGCCCCTTGGTGGGGTCAATAGCAATATTTTATGGTTAATGTTTATGATTAATTTTGGCTGTGGCCTTTCCTTTCAGAATTTGTATGGTGTCAGGTCAGGTTGGTAAGGGGGAAGCTTGACAAGGTTAAGGCGTGAACCGTATACTCACTTTTCCTTCCAAAGTAAATACTACAACAACAATGCACATGGGAACCAGTCAGCCCATTCCTAAATCAAACCAGAAGATTCGCACAGGGAACTAAAACAGTAGGGTCCAAGAGGGTGGTTTGTACCTTCTTTTTTTTAGTCCAAAGGATACATTTTCAGAAGGATGCCTTGAGAACTAGCTCAACACAATCCCAAGAGCAAAAAGGGCAGTTTGGCATCAGATTTCTTGTGCTCACTTTAAAAATTAATATTGCCTTTGCCCCTTTTTCTCCCAAAAAATGTCTGCTAAAGTAAGGTGAATGATTCTCAGCTGTTCAATGCTGCTTAAAGGAAAGGACGTGCTAGCATCACAGTGTGATACAAGTTTATATTGAATCTTGCTTGTTGGAAAATATCCAGATTTTCTGCCTGGCTTTGAATAGGTTCTTTAGATTCATATGCAAGTTTTTCTTTCTCTCTTTTTAAGAATCGTAACTCTTTTCTCAGCTTCTGGAAACTCTGATCTCCCTTCATGTTTTTTATTAATGTAATAGTTTCACAATAGGCTTGCAGATAAATTTGATTTGGTATTTTAGAAGACACTTAAGACTGGGAAAGATAGGAAACTCAAAAATCTCAAGGTAACTCAACCAGTAATCTCAATTTAAAATCTCAGGGTGTTCTTTTCGGTGTCAGGACACAGCGTCCCATAACTTGCTTTCTGTGGCAGCATCACCATAGAGAGAGCAACGAGTAGAAAGAAGACATATTCTTGTGATATTGTGAAAACTTCCAAAAATATGCTATTGTATGTAAGGAATAAAGATGACAAATTCAGAAGTGTGTGCACGAAGCAGTCTCAGAAACCCATCTTGGATCTGCATCATCATTTTTGAGTTTTTGAATGCATCATCCAAAGGGCGGGGGAGGAAGATCATTATATGAGAGTTCCTGATGAAGACTTTAAATCAGGAAAACAGAGAAGGCAAAATTCACGTGGTGAAATACCCTCTCTCTCTTTCTTTTAGCTCTTGTCTCTGATTCTTCCTCTAGGGACTAATTTCTGTAGTTAGATGACACTTCTCACATTGTGGTTTCCTTTAAAATTCTGAGATCATTAAAAATCTTTCAAATCTCTGCAATCACTGAATCTCAGATCGTAAGGGGAGCGATGTTTTGGGAATGCATACAGTACCTCAAACATCTGAAAGCATTTTGTGAATTGTAATTAAAATTCTATTATCCTACATCATGAATGTCTAGCCTCTTCAGAACATTTGCATCATACCGTTGCATGTCTCAAAGACAGGGTAATCATGACTGCTCTGAATCACATATAAAACCAGCACTGCCAGTCTTCACCAGTACTTCAGTGGAAATCAAAAATGCTGAATGTAAAAAAAAAAAAAGGGCACAGCACACTTCTGCTTGATTCATAACAAATTGACAGCCCAAAATACTGCTATAGATGCTGCGAGATTGGCAAAGAGCACTTTCAAACACCATCATGTTGCCATTTTTTGAGGCTAATAAGAGAAATGAAAGATAAAAAACATAGACATCAAAATTTAAAAACGTTTCCCTTAACTCACAGACATGGTCCTTTGGAGCTCACTTTATATGGCCATTGGTGGGTCAAGCTTTTCATAAGAAATTAATTTCAAATTTTATTGCTCAGCTAATTACATAATTGTAGAATTCTCAGTGGTTGATTGGCACTATTTTAATTAGTTACGAATCATGGGGTTGTTTTTTGTGCCCAACTGTGACTAATAGAGTCTGAAATAAAAACTTGTAAGTATTAGTACAAATACTGTCAAGTATGACCAATATTCTGTCTGAGAACTTTGGAGACCAATAATGGAGCCATTTCAGATAGCTTAATCATTGCAGCCCTGGAATTTACAGTTTGAATAAATTTCTTTATTAGCAATGAACAAATGTTGGAGCTGGATAAATGCACATGAAACTAGCAATGGTTTCTTAAACAGGGAGGGAGAAAGAGAAAGACAGAAACATTTACAAAGAGGAAACAATGCAAAAGAAAAAAAAAAGAAAGAAGCCTTGTAACACACTGCGATTGAAAAAATTATTCCTCACTCAGCCCTCACATTCTTTTTAAGAAGCTGCAGAGAGTTTTCATGAAGGCCCAGCATGCCTAAACAAGTTTCACTCAGAAAGAATAAGTCGTAAAAGTTAAATCACTGCTCATTTCTTCTGAGCCTGTCTTCAGCTGTGATCTGTGGAGCTTTAGTTTCTCTTGTCAGGGACGTAAGAAATAGTACTGTAAGACCAAACTTGAAAAATCCTAATTTTTCTTAAGGGTGTGGGAATTACCTGTGTAAGAACAGTATTCCTCCCAGCAGCAGCCCATATAGTAGATAGCCTATACAGAAACCAGAAACTTCTGAAGCCCACACCTATTCATCCACCCTCTTACAGAAGAGATTTGGTGCATTTATGAATGTGTCAAAGACTGTAAGATGCAAAAAAACTAGAGCAAATAGACACAATTAAATGCAACAGTTATGTAGAAAGCAAAACCAAGACTTGCAAACAGTTTTGAACTGTTTTTTCATCCTTCCCAACAACACAGCACCGAGGGAAAGCCAGATATCCTATTTGGCTGGCCTTGTGGTTTGCACTTTTTTTGCATCTGGAATCCCTTGGTTTGTTGACTTATGGTAGCAGCACTCTCAGGACCAAGGACTGCTTTGTTTGACCTAGTGTATTCATCAATATTTGCATTGTTAATTTCATTATTTTGCAAAGCATCTTGGGATGCGCCTCATGAAAGAGATTATACGTTGAAATCCCCAGTCTGCTTTGATTAAGGTTTTCTGACAAGCACATCTCAAATGCTAGTCATCAGCTCATTTGCTTTTAAATTATTTCATTAACTACAGTATTCCACCTTCTAACATTGATTATGTGCTATCTTTTCCCAACCTAATGGATGTATGAAAATTTTGTTATATGTTACTGAAATACAGATATTAGATCCATGACTGTATTAATTTCTTTAGCTGTATAAATAGCATAGCTTGTATTAGACATGTGTGTGTGTATACATATAAATAAAATAATATACATGTATCTGCATATTTATAAATAAAATAACTTTGGAATTGCCTCCTTTTATGTCCAGCTTTAACCCATGGATCAATAGCTGTACTATTTACAGATAGGAAACAATGCATCTCTGAAATTATTTAATTGTATTAATCTAATCTGCCTATTAATTAGAAGAAGACAACTTGTATTATCGTACTTAATAGCAGTCCATCATAAATTTATGAAATAACACTTTTCAATAACCCTAGATCTGAAATACACTAAAAATTAAATAATGAAGAATTCTACAGCATAGAAAATAAGGTTTATGTCTAATGAAATCTTTGTATGTTTGGCAGAGTAGTATTTATTTTAGAACTTCAGGAGTGGTCGCACTATTTTGCATTTCTGTTCAACTTTGGTGTTATTATGTAGGTTTATTCTTGCAAATAAATTCACTTCATCTGACGTATTTACTTCCCTGCATGTGATATTTCTCCCTCAGAATAACTGGCACAGCACTATGGTAAATACTGCTCTTTGGCTAGATCTTGTGAGTTGCTGAAAAAATCCTGCATTCCAAGAAGCATAAAGACAGCTCAAGAACTTCAGGACTCCAACATTTCTTTTAAACCCAAGGGTCAAATTTAGGTTCTTAATGAACACTTCTTTTGGACCCAAGGGTCAAATTTAGGTTCTTGATGAAGACAAAAGGGGTTGTTCATGCAGATAAAGAAAAACAATCTGTCATCTGACATCTTGGCATATCAGTAGGATTCCAAGCAAAAAAGCTTACAACCTCCGTCTCTTCAGCAGCACACCATTTTATTGTCTTAAACAATCAAGAAACTAGACAATAAACAGTAAGAGAAGGAAAGGTGAGGAACTGTCTTTAAGTTGGATTGCTTTGGTTTCACTAATTTTAACTAGGATGATCTAACTCATTACATACTTGCTTAACTGTTCAGTGTCTATCTAGATATTTCTAACATGCTCATTACTGTGGTATTTAAGTATATGGCATGTCTTCCTGTGTCCCCTTCTTTTTTGCAGAATATTGATTGCAAACAGTTCTTCATATTTGGTTAATGTCTACATCTTCATGGTTATTTCTATGTGGCATCTCCAATTTGTTTATGTAGCTGAAATCCTTGCTCAGGTTCTTGTCTTGTCCAGTCTCAATGCAGCAATCTTTTCTGTGATGAGAAATGCAACTTACCAAACCAAAAACCATCGATTTGATCATGCTGGTGTAGATTTGTTGAGTATCTCCACTGACTCCTTTTAACCTGAGTAGTTTGTTATGATTTTCAAGGTCCTTGATTGCCTATCTTTGCTCTCACTCTCTGTTGATGTCACCACTCCAACCTCTGATTGGCAAAGAGTAATGATTTTCAAACAAGCACATTAATGCTGTTCTCAGAAACATCTAAAACCAAATCACATTCTTTCTACTTTAAATTTATGTGATGCGTGATGCCAGAAAACTGCTCAAAACTGGCTAAAATATACCAGTCTTTGGAGAGTTGCTGAGCATCCTGGTGAAGATGCTTCCAGCTTCTGTGCTCCTCCAATGGGCAGTTGCTGGATGAAATTAATGCACAATTTTATACTTGAATTGTAATTGTTTTCTATTTTGACTGTAGAGAAACTGGAAAAAAATATCTCTGACGATCTATAATAAGGTTTGCTAGGCTATCAGTCTAGAGTAATACAATAGTAAAATATAGATAAAATTATAATGTAATTTAAATATTTTTTTCACTTAGATAACGGACCCCAAATATTAGTGTCTGGAGACATGAACAATACATACCTTTGAGATACTATTTTACTATCATTTTGCGGGTAGTATGCTCTGAGTTACAGAAAAGCATTGAAGAGCTTTTCAATATTATACATTTGGAAATGTGACAACTTGCCAAAAGTAGCATGAGAACTAAAGGAAATCCACATTCCCCAGACGTGTGTGCAAACTGTACCAGATGCAACTCCTCTAACATTTATTAAAACACCTTTATGAAATTTACATCAGTAAGCTACATATTTGTATTATTTGCAGATCCCCAAAATACTGTGTGTCTTGTTAACATGTATATTGAACCTGGAATATTAACTGGATCAGTAGAGCAGTGTAAATAAAATATGTTATTTACACAGAATTATTCAATCAGAGAAACCTACAGTATCTCAACAATATATTTTGCACACAAAAATACAATTGATAAAGTGAACAAAAATACTGAGGAGGAAAATATAGGCTTTTATTTACAGTCAGTGGTTCCTTAAGAATTTAGTTTAAAAATAAATATTCCATTCCACTACAATAACTTTGTAAAAGTTAAACATGTGCACTCTTTTTTTTTTTTTTTTGAGAAAATTAAACTTTCGGATTTACAATAGAAACACACACATATACATACACACAGGTCTGTAATTACAATGTGAAGGGGGGGGGGAAGCACCTGAATCTAATAAGCTTATTCTTTTAAGACATTTATAACATATTTAGTCAAGAACTACCCAAAGGAATTCGATTCCTGAAAACCAAAAAAACCTAAACCACACTAATATTCCATCATTTTTGCCATACATTTTGTGGGATGAAAAATGCCAAGTTGAGCTCAATTCAAATGACAGCAAATATGTAACTGCTGAGTGTACGTGTGAACATTCAAGCAAAACTATGGTTTTACTAAAGCAAATCCCATATGGACATGAAAGACTTCAACCCTGTTATGTCTGTGAAACTTGCTAGGTACACAGAGAATATTAATAGCATTGCGAGAGAATTTGCCATTTTGCTACATCTTCAAAGAGAAGTTAGGCAGCCAAAGAGGCCTGTATTTTGATGGTTTTGAGTCATATGGAGAGAAGAGAGGGAAGAGTACCAACAACAATAACGTTCAACAGTACAACTATTCAACTCATAATGCTTGGGAAGGAAAACAAAAAAAAAATTCAAACTAACTAAACGAAAGTTGAAAATCATACTATAATCCTACTAAAAACACTTTCCAGAGGCCAGCTCTGGTTCCTCCCAAAATAATATTTCTCCATTTTTGCTTCCTATAACTTCTGAATATAGCGAAGCTTTTAGCTTGTACAGGGAGTAATAGCTGAGTACAATGACAGGGGCAGTTTTTCTTCTTGAGGATGATGTATCCGAAAAAGTAAAGTGTCATTATAATAAATATATATTTTCGAAAAGCTATAAGAATAATTCTGTTTCACCTGGGCAACATATTACCAGTATTCAGCTGGGTATTCGCAGCTTTGCTGAGAGCTCCTACAAGAAACAGTACTTTTATTACCAGCTCTTTGTAAAAAGACCTTATCCAATCCCATCTGACATCGAGCATGAGTTTTCTCTTCCTTTGCAACGGGTATCATTGATGTTTCAAAACCAGTGCAATGTGACAAGAATGCAATTCATTTGACATAGCTTTTCGACATTTGACATCTGAAAATCCGTTCAATTTCCCTCTCAAGTCTCTCCCTTTTCTGAGCTATATGCAGATGAAACAGTGCTGTTCAGGCTGCAGTAGTTACAAGTGGGCCTGTTGTGCATGCACACAGATTATTTTACTTGACTAGCACTCAAGTCCTTATAGAAGCGTGTCCAAGACAAGCTGGCTTGATCATCTGATAGAATATAATCTTTTAAATAGACAAACAAAACCATACTCTTCAATATGAAGTTATGTGAGGATGGACTTCTTCAAATGAAAATCCAATAGAAAAATAGTGAGCATTATATTATTTCAATGGTATTTTTTTTACCAACCTTTTTATCTTAGGTATGCTACTGAGTGTCTTTAGTTGGCCCCTTGATAAGTGATAGGAAATCTGTGTAAAATGTAATGTCAAAACACTGACATACAGCTCCGATATCACATATACTTCTGGTCTGGAATCAAGCAGAAGTCAATTACATATCTAAATGCACAAGTTCTGCCTCCTACTCAGACAGACAGACTTCCTTGATATAAAATGATAAGTTACTGAAATGCATGAAAATCCTGTAGTGATTGCCCAGCTCTTTGAGACTGAGTTGTGCTCAACTTCGGTGAATTATGAAAGTTCAACCTGTGCACAGTAAAGCTGTGTAAGTCTTTATCACGGTCTGGAAGTTAATTGACCTCTCCTCACCCAATTGTTGAGTTTTCTTGGACTTCTAGTAACCAGTTTGGTAACTACAGGACTTTGCTTTTAATAAAACAAGGAGAGTAGGGAATGCTATGAATCATTGAGGAGAAATGATGACAGGGGAGGAGTTCCATGCCAGTTTGCTGAATTTGAACATCACAGGGAATCTTTCAGGATTGAGATTCATAACTGAACCTTCTGATTTCTATACAGCCCTTCTAAAACACACTGGACTGTAACACATAATGAAAAACTGAATGAAAAGGAACCAGAACAATGTATTGTTTTTATGTGGAATCAAAAGAAATCAGTTTTATTCCTTCACCTACCTGTCAGATGTGAAAGAAGTCCAGAACAGAACGGTGATCTTGTTCCATTTTGATTTATTACAAAATGGTATATTTCCCCCTAAAATCTAGAAGATACCCAAACCACAAAACCTCATTTGAATAATGAGAAAAAAAATGAGGATACAAGAGAAAGAACATGGCTTTTATCCAGTTTATAGCAATTAACTGCTAATGGCAATACATTCCTTAAACTACTTCACAACTAAGAAATAAGCATCAGATGCTATATAATATATATATATATATGTTCGTTTGCTGACTATTGATGTTCCAAGCAGTAGCATATAGTGCTATATTCTTTGATCTCTACACAGTTTCTGCAGTTTCTATCAATATTGTCTGTGGATAGTTGCTCAGGATGAGCATTTGTCCAACTACAATGGAATGTATTTACAGCATGCCAAATGAGAAAGTAAAAATACTGAACTACAAGTTTGGTGCCTCTAAGAGAAGGCAGAGAGAAAATGTACCATTTAAAGTTTTCTAATGTGTGATTCACAGGTTGACAAAAATCTTCTTGTTGAAGATTCAGAAAAAGATTAAAGAAACACTATCAACCAGTGAACAGATACTACAGCTCCTCTTCCTAAAGTTACTTGAGCTTAACCTATAAGGATGCTGTGTGTCAGAGTCAATACAGTACATGAATCCCAGACTGTGTAAGTACTCTCTGAGCTTATCAAATACATTGTAGTTTAATGGGTATCACAAAAACACCCCACCTGCCATTTTTGGGATTATTTTGTGCCCCAGTTAACTTCTAATTGCAATGAAGACAATAGTTATCAGTGATGATAGAATTTGGCCCCATCATTTGGCCCTAAGCTACAAGTACTGGTTTGTGATTAGAAAAGGCTGAGAACTCAGACAGCGTGGCAGCAAAACTCTTCTTACCTCTAGGAAAATGAAGGTGCCTGGGAGGACAACACTAGGAAACCTGAAATGCAACTGCCTGTCGGGATTCTGTTAATGGACCTCTTCATACAGTGATTCTGCTCATATTAAATAATCATATGAGCAATAAATACAAGAACACAGGCACAGAATGAAGTTCATATGTGAATGCGTAAGTTCTGAAATCTATAGACTCTAATTAAAGGATACATACAATTACACAAAATTTCTGCTATTTTGGAAGAGTCTGTAAGCTTTCACTTTAATCTGGACGTATAACCACGATCCCTTTCCCTTTTTAAAATGTATGGCTGTTGACGGTATTTTCCAGTCTCCCTTCCAGGAGTCCCTGGGGAAATCTTGGCTCAGGGAATGCAACTGCAGTGCAGCTCCAGAGAAGCTGTACGTTTAGGAATGGATGGCTAAAGCAAAGATGCCACGCCAACAGCCTCATCCTCCATCCTCCAAAAGCTCCTAGAGCTCCAAAACCTCTTCAGCAGATCCTACCACAGAAAATAAATCCATGTCCCATACTGGGACAGTTCAGGATAATTTTCATAACAGGTTTCTGAAAGTGTAGGTATTTTTTACTGTGTGGGCCACAAGAATACTTACATAAACAAAAACTATTTGCGTATATAAGCACTATCAGCCTCTGTAAAAAGGCTTCATATTACCTCAATATTAGATTATTGAAAATGAAATTGAGGTGACAAGGTATGAAATGAAATTAACCAGAAATATCTAATGAAAAAAAAAAATTGCCACCTCTAATTTACTCTAAGATGACATCTGACAGAAACAAACCACAGGAAATGCAATGCTGTTCTCCATTATGGGAAAGCTTATGCTACTTGGTAACGTCCTCCCATGAAGGCAGTGCATTCTGAGTCTAAGTTATCAGTTCAGCTTTTTTACTTCATTGCTTCTTAAAACAAATGTTCTCTTATATTCAGTACTTACATTTTACAAAGAAGCCCTAACTTCAAAGCTTGAATTCTATGAGGTATCAAATCAAAATCATTTCAAGTCAACTGAAGCTTGCCAAATTTACTGAAAATACTAGAATTTAGGTGTACCACATTTTCAACAAGTGGAAAAAACCTAACATCCATTTTAATAATGTTTCTAAGATTTTTTTAATTGAAAAAGCTGTGAAAAAAAAAACAAACAAGGAAGAAAAGTTATTGCAGGTATTTTGAAAAAAAACATGCACACCCAATTATTTTTGAAGAGTTCTACCCATTTTGTGTGAACAACTTTTGAACTTTAGATCTCTAAAAAAATTGTGTAAAATTCTTATGGCTTAAACCTTGCTGAACAGTGGAAATGTTTGGTAGTGATATTAACATGTCATATCTAATAATTCTCTAAAAGGAGAGATTGTTATTTAAATTTTGCATCATGTTAGCTTTGCCTAAGGTAAACTCCCTTGCATATGCTCAAACCTTTGACAAATACTAAGGAATCTGGGTATCTGTGATTCTGAGAGTTCACACTGTGCAATCCACAACACCAGTTTTCTCAGAGCTAGCTTGGGAATCTCTAAAACAGCATTGAATTCCAAAGCATATAAATTTGCTACCTTGTAAATACCACAAGATGCATCAGACAGATATTAATTAATTAATGTTTTAAGTTGACAGTGGTTTCACAGAATCACAGAATAGTAGGGGTTGGAAGGGACCTCTGTGGGTCATCTAGTCCAACCCTCCTGCCGAAGCAGGATTACCTACAGCAGGCTGCGAAGGACCTTGTCCAGGCGGGTCTTGAATATCTCCAGAGAAGGAGACTCCACAACCTCCCTGGGCAGCCTGTTCCAGTGCTCCGTCACCCTCAGAGGGAAGAAGTTCTTCCTCATGTTCAGACGGAACTTC
>Ga0065711_1032700_pt1 | contig 26856 bp, 17 predicted proteins | sample Hoacrofraction12_FD_59098 | JGI IMG/M metagenome (GOLD analysis project Ga0065711, IMG submission 59098) | Hoatzin crop microbial communities from Cojedes, Venezuela - Epithelial fraction 12 v2 (version 2) | ecosystem: Host-associated > Birds > Digestive system > Esophagus > Crop | place... | reverse complement strand
TGCCGCTCTACCCGGAGCCGCCTCGGTGCCCGCCGTTTCCCCCCCCGTCTCCTGCCGGGGGCAGCGGGGTGTGGGCGAGGGTCCCGCTGCCTCAGGTGAGGGCCAGGCCTGCCCCGGGGCCTGGCCGCTCCCTCCCCCCGGTCGCGCCGGGGCTCCCTGCCCGCCCCCTCACCGCTGTCGGGCGGCCCCGGCGGGGTGGGGGCCGGAGCCGCCGGGCAAGATAGACATGGCTGAAAGCCTTTCCTGGGAGCTCGGTGTCTGCACGAGTTAAGGCGTGCGGGGCGAGGTGGAAAAGTTCCTGTCGAATTTCACTTTAAGGGACCGGACAGAAAGCAGCGAAATGGATGACTTCCGCTCTATCTGCCTGCTGTCTCTGGCCATGCTGGTCGCCTGCTATGTGGCAGGAATTATCCCCCTGGCAGTAAATTTTTCCGAGGTAAGACAGCTTCACCAAACCGCTCGTTGGTTGCTAAGGAAGAATAGCAGAAATGAGATGGAGAGCTCTACCGGGATGAGTTAGTGCTGTCCCCTTTCAAGTACATCAACACTGTTGGGGGTGATGTTTTACCTTTAAAAAATGTCTAAGGAAGTTGTGATTGTGGTATTAATTGTCATTCAAAATCGCAGTGTAAAATTAGGCTTGTTCTACAGTATGTGTAAAAGCCATTTAAATGTGCCATATTTGATCCACCATCTCAGCTATGGGTGAAACAAGGTCTCAGCATGTAGTGGAAGGATGTGGTAGCAGCTGGACATGGTTCTTCTTAGATGCTTGTGTCAGAAACTACTGAACTCATAGTTTAACTGTTGTTGTCTGTCTGTGGGCTACTCAAATTAGGGCTTTTAAAAACAATTCTGAAAACGTTCTCAGAAAACATTATTTTGTTTTACAGTTTTGTTCACAGCTTGTGCTGCTGAAAATTAAACCTTAGCGATTTGATTACAACACAAGTTATGTTACTGTCCCGTGGAGCTCAAGGTGTTCTTTCGGGAAAGTATCTTGGGTGCATAAGGTGTTGTTACAGGAGCGGGAGCCTGTCATGGATTGAATGAGTTTCCGAGCAGCACAGGAGTTCAGAAATGAATGTATTTGGGTGCTTCTAAGAGATGGTTGTTGAAGTAATGATTGTTGCAGTCTCTGGAAGCCTTCTAATAATCCTCTGTCTCTGTTGCCTGAGGGTTTTTTGGGTTCTAAATGAGGATTGTTGTATACAGGTGTGGTGTATAGAATCACAGAATGGTTTGGGCTGGAAGGGGCCTTATTGATCATGTAGTAGTTCTGATCCCCCTGCCATGAGCAGGGACACCTTCCACTAGACCAGGCTGCTCAGAGCCCCATCCAACCTGGCCTGGAACACTCCCAGGGAGGGGGCATCCACAGCTTCTCTGGGCAACCTGTTCCGGTGCCTCACCACCCTTGTAGTGAAGAATTTCTTATGTCTAATCTGGATGTACCCTCTTAGTGTAGTGAGAGTTTAGTTGTTCGAAAGGAGTAAGAGCCCTCTTAGGAGAGGTTTCCCATTTATGCTGGTAGCAGCACTGCTTCTGGAAAGTGACGTGCTGGAAGAGAGATGTGACTTGTTCTTCTGTCAGGCCACGGAGCTGGCTGCACCTGTCCTTTGGTCCCATTAATACAAGGAGGTTTTGGGAGCAGCAGACTCTGAACAGCATGGAAGGAAAGGCTGTTTGTTTTGGTAACAGTACCATTGAGCGAAACAGGTTCAAACAGGACCATATATTCTGAAGTCTTTACATAAATATTAGCATAGTTCTGTTTTTCTAGTGCTTCATCTGATGCTTTGATGGAGCTTCCCTTGTATGTCTTCAGTGCTCTTGTTTCCACCAGTTCACTCTTCAAAACTCACTTTTGCCCTGAAGGCTGCAAAGGATTTTCTTGTAAATTTGTCAAGAACACTGCCTAGCATACTAGCATGCTCTCTTTTTATTTAATTTTGCATTTACTCATGTATGTGCTTGATAGTCATCTATTGTCTCTGTCTTTGTATTTAATGTTGTTTGAAGGTAGAATTCTTGATCTGTGTTTATTTGTATTTATATAGTCAAATTAGGGATTCCCAAACCTTTTGGAGCCCCCCTGCCCCCCAGCAGCTTCAGGAAAACAGATCTGTTGCGGATCCAAAACCTTAGCACTCTGCATAAGCGGTAATCACACATTTATTAGCCTCCTGTGTGTGCAGTATTTTACCAGTGGTACACATGTGTGCAATCAAGTTTATTGTGGTATATTAAACTGTCAGGGATTCTTGATTCACTCTTACACTTAAATTAGCTGTTTTAAACACATGGTTTAGAAGAGGAGCTGAATCTCTTTACAAATTATGTTCAGATACTAGCTAATCCTGGAAGTGTGTAATCAGAAGTTAGAATTGTTTTGTTTAAAATGATTGCAACATGGACAATTTCAAACTGAAATGACTGGACTGTGCATTCTGTTATTTGCAAAAAGTTTTATACATGGTCTTGGTGAGGAAATGTGCATCCTCCCACTGGCCACTTACAATGGTTAGAAAACAAAAATGAATGCTTCACATAACATACCCAAGATGCTGGAGAACAATAAAATTATTCATTAGTGTTAATACATTTCTTCATATGAGATTTTTTTTTTGCTGCAGAACCTATTGGTTGTGTTCTGTTTTCATATTGGTTTCCATTCTTTTAGTTAACTTTGGATATTCATGAAAATATAAAACTCCAGCAAAGCCAGGTATGACTAAACACTGATGGTAAAAAGGTACAGATTGAACAGAACTTCCCTTTGTTTCTGTATGCGGGTGTACATTATCAGCTTAATCCTGATTTGCAGTACTCTGTTGCGCTAACTTTGACCTGGAAATAACACTATATTATTTCTTTAGGCTATCTCCGAAGTTGTAGCCTAAATGCAAAAAAGAATTATGGAGAAAAAAAATCAAGTTCTAGCAGTTTGACTCTTTTGCTGGTGTAACAGAGGCAGGCAGTGTTGACTGGAGTGGGACTACTTGCTGCTGAAAAGTACGTGTGAGTTTTTGCTAGGTGCAAGTCAGAATTTCAGTGCCATGCAGATTTCAACCAATTGCTGAGCTGTGGAACAGCTTGCTGATTTGAGGAATTTAAGATTTTGCCCGTGCATTTTTTTAACACTGCTTACTGTGTTGCTCTTGTTTTTAACAAGAGACAGACAAGTGGGTTTGTTATTGGAATGGTTTGATTTCTTGGATCAAACTAGATTTCTTGGATCAAACTAGATGACTTTTCCCTGTCTGGGTAGGTTGCAGTTAGTAGATTGCTGTATTTACTGTGTCTAAGTATTTTGTGCTGAAAAGGAGACAGAGACTTCTCTTGAAACAGCAACTTGTTAGTGTATACTATTTTCATTGATCTTTAAAATTCACAGATGCACAAATGAAAGCAAGCAATACTCTATATTTGCAGTTGTAATAAACCAGTATTACTTAGACACTTTTTTGCCTGTGTTTATATATGTATGTATGTAAAAGAGATTATAGTGCTGCAGTATAAAAATAATCTTGTTTTTCCTTCTAAAATACTATATTTTTGCAAAACGACTTTATGGACAGTGGGTGTTGAAGATTACCTTTTCATGGAGATTGCCAGGTATAATTGTTATATATACCAGTGTACAGTGCATGTTTGTGGAAACTTTACAGGTGGTTTCATGTCTTGCATATTAACATTTGAGTTTTCCCCAGTAATGCTCTAATTATTTTCATATGGTCATGTTTGTCTTGCTTTCAGAAAGCTAGCTGTGCATATCTTGAGCCTCCTATTTGTTCTGTGAAAGTGTTGCCTATTTCGGTGAGATTAAACAGCCCGTGTCACTATGGTGCATGAAAGAGAATGGATGGCATAATAAGGATACGTGGCAAGTGGTTTCCCGTCAGTCAAACACTGACTTCTATCTCCAGGTCCTCAGTAGTTAATGTTAGTATTTTGGTAGTACCCAGACATCTCGTCGTGCATGGAAGATGATGGTTCTGCCACAAAATGTATGCTGTGCAGTTGTTAGGAGGATCTAAACTCTCATGATTACTGCATGTGATATGATAAGGGCTATTACAGAGATGATTAGAAACAGTCTCTGCAAGTAGCCGTATGTTAGAGTCTATTAGAAGTTTATATAACTGGATTTTCAGTACATGGCTTTGACTTTAGCCTGTCAAATGTTGTAGTGACAAGGAAGCAAAAAGTAGTAGTAAACTGTTCTGATATTGGTAAAACAGAATTTAGTCAGTTTGGGAGAGGTGAGGGATGGGTGATATCTCTAAGCTTTTTGCCCAAAATTAGAGTATAACTAGGAAGATAACCCTTACTCATAGTAGCAAGTACTTATAAACTCTTTATGTGTGTGTGTTTTAAGGTTTTTGTAGAAATTCTTCCTGGAACATGAACTAAACTATTTTTTTTTTTTTGCTATACTATAAAAACATTATGTATTTTTTGTTGAAGTTTAATTGCAAATTTGCATTGCTTATGTAACAAATCTATTTTAGAACCTGTCTTTACGGAGGGAAAAGGGAACTGCCATAGTCTGTAATTACGTGAAGAGTGGAATATAATTTCTGTTGCCTTTACAGTCTTTAACTCCTTTTAAAATGCTACTGTAAGGCTTAGAAATGATTGTAAAATCAATAATCATTGGTCTGCATTTATGCATCTCCTAATCAGATTACAAAGAAAAAAAGAATGTCATTAAATGTGTATTAGCACTATTATCAGTTTGACTGATGCTGTTCCCTCATTCAAACTCTCGTGTGAGTAAGGCTTTTTAGATTATTTTTTTTTTTATGTAATTCTTGTTTTGGACCTATTCTGGGGCTTCAGTCCCTTCTGCTATGTTTTGTTACTAGATGACATTCTGCAAGTGCTGTGATACTGTAGATCTAAAACTTTGCCTGGCACCTTATTTTTTTTTTTAATAGATGGAACACATCAACAGATCTTTCAAGTACAAAAAAAGTATCTTTCTCTTAAAATACTTTTCTATCCACAGTTCTATGTTTTTAAAGGTAGTCTATTCTTTGGTGGTTCCTGGTTAATAGCAGGCCATTAAAGTACGGCAGTTTTAAGGACAAGTGTATGCACAAGAGTGGCTGCTTAATTTAGAGACTGAAATGTAGTTCATCTATCATGTAACGGTCTTAGAACAGCTTAACTTAATTTCTTCTGTCTCTCTAAACCTGTAGGTGAAAGCAGAGCTACTGCTTCTTTTTTTCCTCTAAGATCTTCCTTTTCTTTTTCCGTAGTCCTAAAACTTTTCTCAGCCCTTTTCTGTGTTATATAAATATAGCTGACTTAAAAGTTTATTCTCGTACTTGGCCAATGTATTTGTATCTGTAGATGCATTTACATTATTGGTTCTCTGCTCTTTCTGGTTTTGCTTCGGTAAATTAGTTTTCTTTCTTGTAGTTTCTTTTATTATTTAGATTGGATTTTTTGGGGAACAGGTAACTTATCTTGTGCTGTGCCACACCTAGCAGTGATTATAGGGAACTTGCATGTTCAAGTATGATTTCTAGTAGGAAGGATATATTTGAAAACAAACCAGAATGAGATAAAATGTAGAGTTGCAAACATGCTTTAAAATTCAGGCACTTTCAATTTTTCTTTGTCTCTGGAGGCCTTACAGTTTGAGGCTCTAGAGGGTGAATTAGACCCCAATAACCATTAGTGCCAAATATAACAATTCTTACTATTTTAAAGTATGCTACGTTTCATTTCTTGTCTGGTGTTAACAGTCAAATGGGCAATCTTTAACTTTCATTTCCTATTTCAGTTGTTTTCATTGGACACTGGATATGTTCACTTCTCAGAGTTAATCATTAGAAATACAGGACTATGCAACTGGGGCTCTTGAAATCAGCAAGAGGTTTTGTGAATCATTTACTTCCCTTACCACCCCACCCCACCCCCCGGCTCCCTTTCGCCTGCCCCAACATCTGTTAATGAGGGAGAGTAAAGAAAGCATGTTCATTCTTAAAGATGATACTTGTTTTGTACTTGCTTGCAGGAGAGATTAAAGCTGGTGACTGTTCTGGGTGCTGGGCTGCTGTGTGGAACTGCCTTGGCTGTCATTGTGCCAGAAGGAGTACATGCACTTTATGAAGACATTTTGGAGGGTAAGAGTCAAACCCAGATGGCCTTGTTCAGGGTAACTTAGGTTGTGGTATCATGATGTACTGGGTCTGGTTTCTAGGGCTTTTAATGTGAGGTTGGTGGGTGGGTTTCACAGCGGCATGACACAAAGCCAGCACAGAATCACAGAACTGCCATAGGCATGGTATTATATGTTTATGGTGGTTTGACAGAGGGACATGATGAGGCTGTGGATCAGTTGACTCTTGCTGAGTGATCCAGTCATTTGCGGGTCCAGGTACTTTACTGTTCATGGAACCACAGCCGTTTATGCCAGGTTGTGTGTACTGTTCCTTATTCTGGGGAGAGTTTAACTTTCACTGGAACTTCAAAGGATATCTAAGGATGTCTGTGCGATTCTGTGAAGGATGCCTTTGGCAGAGAATGAAATTGTGGACTATTGCTGTTTCTTTTTGTAGTTGAGATTGATTCTCATTAAAGCAAGCACAGGAAGTGTTTTCTAGATCTATACGTACTTGCCCTCATGAGAATTCCCTGCTTTGAAGCTGAAGAGCATCTTGGAATTAATTGCCATAATATACATGGCTGAAATTTATGGTTATATAGGGCTAATTCACAGAGTAGGAAGCATTTCTTTCTTGAGTGGTCATGTCCGTTACACATAGATACCTGCACGTGGTTCCAAGTTCAAGCATCCGGTTCTAGTCTGCTGTCACCAGTCTTCAAAACCTCGTGGCCTCCAATGCATAGCTCCAAGCTAAGAGCAATTACGTGTCTTGTAGGAACAGGAGTGTGGAGCACACCTCATACCCAGAAGTCTTAGTAAACATTAATTTGAGGTTATGACATTATTTTAAACAGTCAGGGCTCATTACCTCTGTTCAGAGTGCATTTTAAATCTTGCTTTAGCTAGGAGTCTTGTGCTATTACATTACTGTTTCACGTGTGAGATTTTTCCAGTATGCTCAGAATCAGAAATTTATCTGAGGGTAAAAAGCAACAACTTAGTGGTCACAGGAGAAAGAACTATAAAGTTGAGGCTGTAGAGAGCTTTGTAAGTTTCTGATGTACTGTTGTTGCTAATTTGGGATTGAGAGATAATAGTAATACTCTGCTTTTCTTGTACTACCCTTTTTTTCTTGTTTCTACATTGTTTTAAACGTCTTTTTAGTAATATGCTTTAATTTATCCTGTTTTAGTTTCCACTAAATTTATGTTGTTGTTTTTAGATTTAAAATAAACAGAAGATAATATATAAAATGATCCTTTATCAAGAAGTGAAAGAACCTCTGATTATGCTTTTATAGTGTACTGTAATTTGTGCACTCTGATGTAGGATGTCTCTAATGAGCTGTAGTTGTGGGTTTGCTCTCTGTTCAATTTTAATTCTAAGTAGATTAAATTTTTTTGTAATGATATGGCTAGCAGTAAATACAATTGCTGTGAACACTTCCATTTTTAAATTTTTTTTTTCACTAAATGGGGCATACTGTTCATGTATGAAATCTACCGCCTGCTATTTAGAGCTAAATGCTATATAAATTGAAGTTTAGTATATGGAGAAAAAAGACACTTCCCATTACTGCAGTAGTAATATGTGAAGTGTTTACCTAGGAAAAAAGAATTTGTTCTGTGAATGAAGTCAGACTCAATTCCTAACTCACTGTATCGTGACTAAAGCCAGTCTGTCTGTAAAGATTTTTTTTTTTGTATTGCAGAGAGGCAAAATTAATGGGTACTATAGATTTAACTACAAAAAATATTTCTAATATTTAGGATATTCAAAGTTAAGCTTATGATTCTGAGAACTTAACAGCTTTCAGTATTTTTTTTTTTGCAACTTCACCCATTTATGTAGTTAAACCTATAAAGGCGCCTAAGGAATCACTGAGGTATATTCATATAACTGAAAAAAAAGGGAGTGAGAGGTGTCTGTTTGTCCAATTCCAGGTGTAATTTACCTCAGAGACTGGTTGCTTGTTATCAAAATGAGTGTTTGTCATTGATACAAGTCATTTACTCTTACTTTTGTATTTTTCCACAGGCCACAGAATAAATAACTTCTAATTTTTGACCTTGTAGGCTGAGAGCAAATAACATATCATGATTCAGATTATTATTTGATCATAAACCCATATATGTGTGTAGTGAAACCTTGATTTGAGTATTACCAGCAAATAAAATTCCGTTGGCGACTTCAGTCCTGTGTTTTAACTGGTTAAACTGCATAACCGCTGTCAGAAAGATTGCCCTGAGTTACCCACTATGTTTTATGGCTTGAAATGATCTGAGGCAAAGTTAACTTTTTGATATAGATGACAACAATCTTGCGTGGTCTAAAATTGTTTTATTGATTGAGCTTGTTCAGCAAAGATAAGTTTGTGAAATCTTCCAAGGGCTACCAAGCCTGTTCTGATGTGCTTTGTCTGTAGTAATGGCATTGTGCCAACATTTTGTAGTGGGATGGATGTACAGTTGTCTCATCCGAGAAGATGTATGAATACTCCAGCAAATAGATGACTTGCAAGAGTAAGTCGAGTTTTGCTGTTAACGTCTAAAATGTCTGAAGAGTAGTTGCCAACCAAAAGACCTCCCCAAAATGAGAGAAGGTTTACCTTTGTCACTTAAGCCACAGATGTTGGGAAAGCCCTAATGTATGCTGTGCTCCATGTTGTTCATTGCCATTTTTTTTTTTTTATAAAGTTAGATGCATGAAAGTTACTGTCGCTCACTTTAAAAAAAAAAAACAAAACCAAAACAAACCCAAACTATCTAGAGAACTTTAAAAATGCAAGGTTGAAACAGGAGAGATATTCTGTGTTGAATTGTAATTATTATAATCAGTTCAGACATGAATACCCTACGTTGATTCATGGAGAACGAATCAGCTGTTCCGACATCAAAAAGCTTACCAATGCTGAATGGTGACTCCTCCAAAAGCCTTGTCTTTTCTCATACTGAGACAACATTACTTCCTGAAACAATGTAGTTAACATCCTAGTTTCTTTTAAGTGCTATACACTAGTCCTGTTAGTTCTCTTACCATTAAATATGATTTAAAAAAAAAAAATCTAAAATCAGTAACATTGTTTCTAGTAAAGATTTTTTTAGAATTTCTGATGGGAACGTCTTGCTTGATCAATGTTGGTTTATGTAGTTTTTAGTCTATAAAGCATTGCTGTCCTGTGAAATAGCAAGAAATACAAAGTGAAACCAAGAAGGGGTTTCTGCATGTTATTGTTTCAAGTAATTTTGGGAGAAGTGTTTTTCAGAAAAAAGAGAGAATTCAGCTGATGGCCAGGTCAGTTAGCTCTTCCCAAACTTCAGGAAGAATTAAAAGGGATAGGTAGGAACAGGCAATTAATATATAAGGCTCTGTCATCTTTACACTCTCCGGTCAAGTATTTATATACATTGATAAGATCCCTCTGAGCCTGCTCTTCTCCAGGCTGAACAGTCCCAGTTCTCTCAGCCTTATTTTACAGGAGAGATGCTCCAGTCCTGTAGTCATCTTCGTGCCTCTCCAGTATGTCCATGTGTCTCTTGTACTGGGGAGTCCAGAACTGGACCCAGCACTCCAGGTGTGGCCTCACCACAGCAGAGTGCAAGGATCACCTTCCTCGACCGACTGGCAACACTCTTCTAGTGCAGCCAGGCCTTGGTTAGCCGGTTTTTTTGCTGTAGGGCATGCTGCTGGCTCACAGTAAACTGCATGTCTGCAATGTCCTTTTCCTGCAAAGCTGCTTTTCTGATTTTGTTGGCCCCCAGCATGTACTAGTACCTGGGGTTATTCCTCCCCAGGTGCAGATCTTAAGGTCAAGTCAGATATTAAGAGAAAATATAGTTCCTGATCAAGCATTTAAACATGAGAGTCCTCTTCATGTTCTTGGTTTGTATTACAGTGCTAACTGTTGCTTTGTGAGGGAATAGAAATTAATGTGTCTCCTGCTTCCTGATGATGAACTGTGATGCATATATTCTGTAGGGCACCAGAGCTTTGCAAATGAGTTCTCTGGTTTTTATTTCTTATTCAAAAAACAAATTTCTCTGGAGTTCCAGTGTAAACACAGGAAGGTTGCTTTTGTGAGTAACTGTTTTTTAAGCATAGGGGAAGGACAGGAGACTTTACGAACATAATTACAATTAGAGATTTTGATACCATCGTTGGGCCTAGCAGAGAAACATAGATGAAGAAATATTTTCTAGTAGAACATTAAAGAGATTTACAAATACTAATTGAACCTGCCAAACACGGTTGTAAGCATTTTCCCTGTTCTGGACTAGAAGCAGTTTGTACTGCGTGGTAGGTAGTTCAGAGCCCTGGAGCTCTGAAGCATGCAACTCAAATGTCTGACTTAGCTTGAGGTAGCAGAAGTGGAAGTAGATTTACTGCCTTCTCCCATTGGAAACATCTGAGTAGTACTTACTGTGTGTAAAGCACCTTACCTGCTGTGGAAGTACAACTGTTTACAGTAACAAATATGCCAAGCATCATTAAATGCCTCTTCTACATCACCTAAAGTGCTTTCTAGCCTGATATCTTGTCTCTGCCATGGACCTTAAGGGGAAATGTGAAAAAAGAGAGAAAACACAATTCAGGTGAGCAATGAGACTGAAACCAAGAGGTCAAATGTTTACTGTGCTCTGTGTGGTAGTTGAGGACTTAATTTAAAATTCTTGATTCCTAATCTTTGCTTCTGCCTTTCTAACAGTGTATTTCCGTATGCTGTTGGCAGGAGAAGGCTTAGACGTGATTCTTTGCTTATATCAGCTGGAAACAAAAACTAGAATTTTGCTAAAAAATAGCTTTGTTAAATCTCATGCGTAAATATACGAAGGCAACTCTTGCCAACCTTTGGCCAATACTGAAAAAGCTATGTGCTTCTGGACATTGTTTGCCCTCTGTCAGATGGGATTGCAGAAGCAGTAATTTCCTGTGGTCATGAGCAAGGTCGGAGGATTTCATGGATGTGTCTTGGGAGCCACTATGCTTAAGACTAGTAGAAATGTTAAATACATGTGCTGGGAAAACCTGCTCCTTTCTCTTTAAGCCTGTGTAAATTCAGAGTGAGGCTGATGTAATTTCTGTTGAAATTGGTGGGAATTTTGTGTGTGGCAAGTATTTGCTTGTGATAAAGATGACACGTGCTGGGCAAATGGCAACCTGTAACAGTTGGTAAAGTTATATTATGTCTCTGCTTTCTAAAAGTCATTGTAGGTAGAGACATTTGTCACTAACCTACGAAATATTTGAAAATGTTTTTAAATGATGAACTGTGTACCAAAGAAAGCATTTCATGCCATGGAAACTTGACTAAAAATTTGTCCGGCTGTCTCCTTTCCCCTTCTTAGATTTTGGAGTTGTTCCAAGCTCACCTAATTTCAGGGTAGCTCACTGAGACAAAGTAAATATCTTGGGGTGAGCATGGAACCAAAGCTTGTGTAGGGAGAGGAAACAACCACACAGCATTCAACCCTGGGGCTTGGACTTTGGGTTTCTAGGATGGTACTGACATTTGTAGGACAGTGTGCTGACTTAGCTGTTGTTACACTCCATTGATATGGACTAGGTCAATGCTAACTTGTTTAATTAGAGACTGATGCTTTGAGATACGAAGTTCATCTTCTTAAAGATTGCGTGAGATCTCTTAGTGGATGGAACCTATTTTATCTCCTCGTCCTGTATTTTCTCACTTAAAGGAAGATTATGACTTAACTGCTTGACAGTATCTCTGAATACTGACAAAGCTGGCAACTTAAATTAAAAAAGGAATTATTCAGCAATTTTTATCAATCAACTTGTATTTAAAATGCAGCACTTGAACAAGGTAGCCTGGCTTGTCAAGTGCTTCCTTTGCTTTTCGATGCTGATGATGTATGGGGAGAGGCCAACCAGACAGATGCGTGCTTCCCTCAGTAAATGGTCTAAGACTGACCTTAAATGAGGACTTTTGTGCATTGTCCAAGAAAATGTGAGGAACGCTTTCAGCAAAGGAGTAGAAAAGTGACCATGCCACGTTTAGTCCCCTGTCTCCTAATGTGTTTGCCTGCCACAGGGAAGCATCACCCGGCGAGCGAGATGCAGCGTGTGATTGAGTCTGAGAAGGCTGCGGAAATCCCGGCTGTACATGAGTATGGCCATGACCATTCCAGATTGCATGCCTACATTGGTGTATCCCTTGTCCTCGGCTTTGTCTTCATGCTGTTGGTGGATCAGATAGGCAGCTCTCATGTGCACTCTACAGATGGTGAGTAAAGATTCACTTCAATTAGACTTTCTAATTAGTTTTAATTAGAAAGTTGTAATTTTTTTTGAATGCTACTGGGATTTAAGCTGACCAGGCATGTCCAGAGTTTCAGTAGGTGCTTTACAAGCATAAAGCAAGGTCTGTGGAATGTTTTTGCTGGAAGTCTGTCCTGGAATTCAGCATAATTTGAGAGATTGCTTTGCTAACATGAAATAACTGTATGAGCACGTATGGTGTGGGGGTGGAGGGTTACCTGATTACAGTGTCACCCATAGGGGATTTCTTTGACTTTCCAAAAAACTTCAGGGTAGTCTTATCTTCATTTGTTTTCCCTACTTAATTGTCGTACACATAGGTAAAATTTGGAAAGAACAAGAAGTTGTCTTAAGTAAGACTGCAGAAATGACTAGATGTAAGCTCTGGTCCTTTACCAGACTGAAGCTGGGCTCCCACACTGGTCTAGAGCCTGCCTCACTTCAAAATACTTCCTGCTTAGTCCAAAGTTTTCTCAGCTTCATTGCAAGACTCTCAAAATGCCTGCAGTAGCCTGTGTTTCCTGCCTGTGGCTTCGTGCTCAGACTGTAGTGTGAAATACACCAAAAGTCTTTTATCATCTGAAAAGGTATTTTATTGCCTTTGGCTGCTGATTTTTCTCCCACATATTCCCCTCTGATGGTGGAATTTGGCCCTCAAAATTTAAGGAATTGATCTTGAAGGAAAACACACACACAAAGGAGGGGGCATATGTTTTGGTTGGGTTCTTGGCAGTTTACAGTGCAGCTGTGCAAATGCTTGTATGGGTTAGTGTGGTGGGACAGATGGGAGGCCAGTGCAGGGACTGTGTCACCTTTGTGCTCCTGGAGAAGTGTAATGGAGCCACATCTATGGTTAGCCGATTTTCAGAGCTATTTGAAGGAAACAGTGTCAGTGAGTGTGGCAAGAGGATGCAGGTGAGCAACTGCCAGGAGAATCCTTGGTTTGTACAGGTTATGACCCTTTCCGTGTCTCTAATCAGAGCAAATACCAGGAGAAAATTGACTATGATCTGTGTGAGATACACACTAAAAAAATAGTGTTAAGTAAAATTTTATCTAGTCTGTACTTCTGTCGCAGGAAATATAGTAGTGTTTTTGTAATGTTTTTTAAAGCTACTGAAGAAAAACATTTTTCTCGTTTGAACCAATGTAGTTTTGTTGTCTTCCAACTGGCCAGATTTTACTTTGTCTAAACTAGAAAAATTCTATATGCCAGAATGGAGGTATGAAATCAAATGTGAACTCTCTCTTGAAGTGTATTTAGTCCTGGTCAGTCCAAAACAAATCTAAAGGAAGTGTTCTTTGTGAATATCTCCTCCTGTTTCACATGAGTATACCATCACAGTCATCCAAATGCAGTGCAATTAATTACTCAAATAGGCTCCCCTTGATTCAGAAGATCAATCTGACCAAAGAGAATACATCAGTTTTTAGCCAGCTCACTTCCCTGATCTGACTCACTGGGTAACTACGTGGGAGGCTGGGCACGAAGAAGGAGACTGGTGGACGAGCAGGAGGAAGGAAACAGGACTGGACTTGTCATTTTGGCAGCAGTGCAGACTTGCACAGCTGCTTTAATTGGTGTGCTTGCAGTCAGTTTACTGACCACTAGTATAATTAAATAATGGCTGTTCAACTGTCTGGAATTAAACAGTTGAACAGTAGGTCCTACACAAGTACAGAAACATGTTACCTGCCCAGTTCATTGCAGTGATTCTTCGTAACAGCTTAACTGCTGGTTGCGCAGTGGTGGTAGTGCCCTGTTGTGCTGTGTAATGAGCTAACCTGCAAATGTCCTCAGAGTAGCTGTCAAACAATTGCAGTCAAAACACTGGATCTCAAGCAGCACTGGCTGCCTTTCTCCTCTGTAGTGTGTAATGTTGGAGGGAAATCTTTGCTACTGCAATTTTATTGCTTACTGCAGAATTTATTGCTTACCTGGAATTGCCAGAGAATCAGTGCAAGAGAGACTGCCCCAGACTTTCACCTGAAGGAAAAGACCAGCATTGGGCTACGTGGGGAAAAATCATCCTGAATCTTGAAGCAGCTCTGGATTCCGGGGATGCAAAACTATTGTTTCTTCCCCTTGGTAGCACAGAACTTTAAAATTTGGTTTCAGGAGGTTAAGAAAAAAAACTGCCTCTGCTTATATCAATGATCCTTTAAATTGCAAAGAATTGTTTATGATTTTGTCACTTGTTTGTTGACAGAACTTGAGGTGATTTGAAGGTGTTAGGTATCAGACTATTTTACAGTAAATCTAATGCTGATAGTTTTGAATATAACTGCCTAAGCAGCTGGTAGACACACATGCAGTGATACTTCCAGTTTTTCTTCCAGTGTAATTTACGTATTTGTTCTCTTCATCCTAACTTTCCTCATGACCATTTCAGATCCAGAAGCTGCAAGATCAGGCAACTCCAAAATCACCACGACACTGGGACTAGTAGTCCATGCTGCAGGTAATGTGGGACCTATTGTTAGCACTTGACAAGGACTTCGATTGCTGTGTGGCTCATCTTTAGATGGGATAGAAACACTTGGGTTTTGTTTTTGAAGGTGGCTTTTTATACAAAAAAAGAAAGGGCAGAGCACAGAGAACTAAGGACCTCCCCAAAGCTTACTGGGCAAATACACTCCAGTGCTCAGAATGTTCCATGGAGTTTTATTTGGGTACAGGATTTTCACTCCTTTATTTTTCTGATCTGAAAACTTGTGCGATGCTCACTCTCTGCCCCTTCAGTGCCTTTGTCTGCTTTATCTGCTAAATTTCAACATGTGCTAACACGTTTTGTAAATAGTATGAAACACCTTTGGGGTTGCTTGTCGGATGACCTCTGTTTTCAAAAAATAAAAAGAAGTTTAAAAAAATATGTTGTGGAAAAAAGGACATTATAGGGTGGAGTGCAAAGATTTGACTGAAAGACATTTGAGCTGACTTGCAAGGACTGAAAAAGTTATGCATGTGGTGCAGTCAACCCATGTTCATGTTGTAATTCTTCACTATATATGTGTAGTATAAATATGATGCTTTTTAATCTCTCCTGCTGAAAGTTACTGTCTAGATAAGTCATAAGATGTTGATCAAAAAGATATTTCTTCACTAAAGGAAGTGTTTATATATCAGGGATTAATATAGTAGCCATTTCCTATTTCTTTTAGACAATGTATTTATGTTAAATGGTAAAAAAATAGCATTTACAATAGTATTCGTATTTCAAAATTAATTTGAAGGGTAGTATTTATAATTATTTTAATGCTTAGAATCTAAAGCAGATTTTTTAATTTAGACAGGAAGCCACTTCTGCTACAGAAGACTAAAATAACTGAAGTTGTTACCTGTTTCTAATTTGTTAGAATGTGTCAATACTGAATAGATTCTTCTCATGGTTTTTATGGTCTTGGGAAATACAAGGCCACTCCTGTTGAGGGTTGTCTGAAATCTTGAAATTGTTGTGGCTTCAGAAGCAAAGAGGAGTGAATCATGTGTTGGGTTGGTATTGTGGGTGGCATTTCAAGTAACAGGACTTCTCAAATTAATATGTTTTGTACTGTCAGCCACTGAGAGGGCGGGAAAGCAGAAACTGATGTGGACAAATAATCCATGAATTTGCATTCCCGTTTCAGCTGATGGTGTTGCGTTGGGTGCAGCAGCTTCTACTTCTCAGACAAGTGTCCAGTTGATAGTGTTTGTTGCGATTATGTTACACAAGGTAAGTCATCATCCAAAAAATCTTAGTTGGTTTTTAAAAGACTGTTAAGGCATACAGAAATTATTAGAGATCTTAAGTTTCCTTAGTGATTTAATCTGGAAATATGTAATGCTGTTGAAATGAACAGGTTAGTAGTGCAGCTTCAAGGACCAAAAATCACTGGTGTGATGTATGACAGACTAGCAAGTGATGGATGCGAAGTCTGAATGGGCTACGAATGAGAGACAATTCTGACTGCCTACCTTGGTTGCAGTGGTTGGGAAAAGTCTCCCAGAAGCAGGGAGAGGAGAATAGCTCGTGAAGAAATGTGGCAGCTTCACACTGACATTTTCTGAAGCTGGTGTGGTGCTGTTTTGTTTTTTTTTTTTTCTTTAAAAAAGAAAAAAACAAAACATAAAGCCCTAAGATTCTTACTGCTGCAGAAGATGTATTCAGATTCTAAGTTCTAGAGGGTGATGCACCGAAGTACATGTTAGTGTATTCAAGGAGGAAAAGCAGGTTTATGCTGATTACAACAAATGTTTGGTTCTGTGGTGTTCTTGAGAAAATGGGAAGGATATTTGTTATAAAGGGTTTTAGTGTTTAAAGGGTTATTCTTTTGAAACCACTTTATATCAGAGTACTAAATTACAGCTTCTGGTTACCTCTTATTGTAGTAGCTTCAACATCAGTCATATGCCGTTTCTGCAGGAAAAAAAATTTAAACTTTCTTCTGTAAGTAACAAGCAAACAATGGCTCTTGAAGATGGGAAGATCTTTTTTCTTTAATGTTTGTGCAAAAATATCTATTAGCTATATAGGTTCTAAACATATGTGTGCAGATGCACATTTGACTATGTTAGCACATGCATATATTACAGTAATTAGTCATACATTCATCCAAATCTTGCTTGCATAGTGGCATGTTCAAAATGTTAGGAAATCCAGATCTTCACTGTTGGTACAATAAATTGCGTTTTACATAACCCTGTTCAAAGGTGGCAATGTCGATGTCACATCTTGCTGTGAAGCTTAGTTTATGGCTATTGCTAAGTGAAACTTGCTTTTAATTTTTCTTAGTGTTCAAATTAACTGACTTCTGAAATTGTACAATTTTGGATGAGGAAAATTTCTCCAATGAAAGATTATCAAGAAATATTTGGTATTGAAAAGAAATTTATGTATTCTCTGGTGTGGTTTTTTATTTTTCTAGTCTTCTGATCCTGATTGATGCTTTTGTCTTTCTCATCTTTTTCCTTCACTCATGGTTTCCTCCTTCTAGGTTTAAAAAAAAAAAAGGATTCTATGTATAAAAAAAACACTCAGTGTATTTTAGTTTATGTCTTATCTCAGATGTCAGGGTGGACTGCTATTTGTCTTTATGTGAGCAAAAATACAGTGAATTCTGTGAGTAGTAGGACAGCTGTGCCTTGTGGATAAGAAACTGGATGCCAGCAGAGGGAGAAGAAGGAAGTATTTGTTTGCTTCCCAGTGGGAACAGAAATGAAACGGAATCATTAACTAATCAGAAGAGCTCTTAAGTCTTTGTTCATGCGAAGGCTGACAATTATCTATCTTTGGGAATTTTTCCCCCTCCATGTTAATTGTAGAATTTTTCTGCTGTAGATAAAGCAACTGTCCATTTAAGGATGCCTAGTAGTATCAGGATGTAAAAAGAAATTACATAAGTTAATGGAGACTTAGGAATTCTAGCAATGACTCAAGTCAGAATGAGCATTTTAGTATTTGTAATGACTACACAAATATGTGCACTCTGATAGGCAGAACATGAATTTCCTTTAGGTACTGTTATTAAGACAGGGCAGTCTGCAGAATTCTATTGACTTGGGTGAACTGCAGCATACTAGTGCTCTCCCTGAATTTCTTCCAGTTCAGTGCATTTCAATGTAGTAAGTACTATTTCAACTTTATCTAAGATTTCAGGAGATTTTAGAAGTTATTGTATTACCAGTGAATATTGTTTTTTGCAGGCACCAGCTGCCTTTGGACTGGTTTCCTTCCTGATGCATGCTGGGCTGGAACGGAATCGAATTAGAAAACACTTGCTGGTCTTTGCTTTGGCAGCACCTGTTATGTCCATGGTGACATACTTAGGGCTAAGCAAGGTAGGTCTGCAATTTTGTTCTGCCCAAAATGTAAATTAGTGGTGGAGTTTGAGGAAAAGAGTATTCTAGGAGGTTCATAAAACATAATTCCAAACAGCTTGAGAAATTTAGCAGAATGGAGATCAAAAAAAAAAAGTGGATAAAAAGGTAGCAACATGAATGTGTGAAACAAAAAATAACCCATGTTTTCCATCAGAACCAGTGATACCACTCCTTTATCGAGTTTTGTATAGATTTTTTTTTAGAAGGCTGATTTCTGTCTTTTATCCTTTCTACTGCTTCCCGCTGAGAACTTAAAATCTGGTATATGAGTAAATTGTTATCTGATGACTGTATAACTGGGTAATGTTCAGTGTTGCTGCATGTGTTCTTATTTTAATATGCAGGTAGAAAATAGTCTTTGCTCGTTTACTCTGCCATCCCGGAATTGGTCCTATATGTTCAAAGTCTTTTGCACACTGTTGGAAGTCGAATCCTCAGAACAGTCCTTTTGCCTCTTATACTCCTTGAAGCACAGGTCTTGGCTCTGCACAACAAATGGCCTGTGAAATGGGCCACTGCACATGAGCTTATCATCTCTGTCCAAATTAAATGTTTCTGCTTCTTGTAGTATTTCTTATGCCACTCCTGTAATTGTAACTGTGGGCCTTACTGGTGACACACTGTGGTGTTGTATCATAAAGAATCTAATGTGATCTCATGAAACTCAAGATGTGAGAGGAAAAATTAACTAAATCATCTGGGGTAATCCCTTTACTTGCCAGAAAGGACTTACATTTTATATTGCAGTACAGGAGACAGCAGTAAGGGTTGGGTTTGTAAATAGATATGAGAATGCTGTTTGAGCATTCTTTTTGTGTAGGCTCACTGAGAGTTGGTTTTGCATTTTGTACTTCAGAAAGAACAGAGAATTGATAATGCATAGGGGCTGTCACAGTGATTGTGTAGTTCCAGAGTAGATGTATCTCTGCTCTTTGGAAAAAACCTGAGAGTGTACTAGAGAACTAACATCATACTTGAGTTGGAAATTGTTCAAGAAATGTTTTGAAACTGGTATGAGTGGGTTTGTATTTCATTACATTTAATAATGTGTAGCATGATCTTCATTCTAGTATGAATGTGAAGAGGAGCTCAGTTTTGATCCAGAAGATGCATTTCTTTATGAAGCTTGCATGGAAATTCTGGATAAGTTTTGAGTGTTTACTTGTACATACAAATGAAATATTTAAAAAGTGATGATTTGGGACTTAAATCTAGCAAATCTTGCTCTGACCAGCAGGGGACCAGATATTTGAAGGCTAACATCTTACTTGAACTCTCTGTTTAGAAAAAGGAAAAATAAAAAAGTCAGTCTTGAGTATCCTTCCTAAAATTTGTGGCTTTGTAATCTGAATTTTATTTCTTTTAAGCATATTTTGTCATTTTGACACTTTATATGTTGCTGTGAGATAGTCAGACAAGATGCTTCTGCACAGACTGTGACTGTTTTCTTCTGTAAGGGTTACTAAAGTCTGAAGTGAACTAGCTAGGATGTGAGGTGTCTTTCTGCTCCCCACAGCAACTTCAGAGTGCCAGTTGCTATGCATAGGGTGCAGGACAGAAACCAACACATTAAAGTGTGTCATTGTGAGAGAATGAGAGTTGATAGAAATCCTGCTATGATTGGACACTTACAGAATTTTTTAATTATTGATTGAAGAACTTCTGCTAATCCTCACTTTTTGTTCTTTCTGTTTTTGTTTTTGTTTTTCCCATTTCAGAGCAGCAAAGAAGCCCTTTCAGAAGTCAATGCCACCGGAGTTGCTATGCTGTTTTCTGCGGGGACTTTTCTTTACGTTGCCACAGTTCATGTCCTCCCAGAAGTAGGAGGAATTGCTCACAGCCACAAACCTGAATCAACTGGAGGAAAGGGACTCAGTCGTCTGGAGGTGGCAGCCCTAGTATTAGGGTGCCTTATTCCTCTAGTCTTGTCCATTGGACACCATCACTAAATGCTCGAATTTCACCGTTCTCCTCCTCGATCTGACATGAGCAGTAAATGTCAGCTGCTCCCTTTATCATTGTCTCTTACCCATCATCCATCCCATCCACTTTATGGAGTTCAGAGGGAACGCTGATTGCAAAATGAGGAATACTGGGAAAGTTTTTAGTGTAGCAAAATGTACTTTGGCAGCCGGACATAAATTCTACGTAGCTTTCTTTTCTGAAGACGTTTGCTATTTTAATTGTTACTTCTGGCCCTATTCTCAGGGAAGATGGAATTTGGAAAAGGAGAGCAGGGAAGAACATAGCGACTCATCATGAAATTGCAATCACCAAAGTATCCTGCAATTCAGCTTGCATAGCTGAGGGCAAAATCAAAGGATGACTGCCTTGTGAGAGGCTGAAGTCTTACTAATGAAGAAGGGGCCTTTCCCCCATCGGTTCTGTGTTGTCCTGACAACGCGACTGCTCCTTGTAATGTTTGTCACTAATTGTATTGCAAAAATGGGCTACACCCGGAATTGTGGACAGCACTGCTATTGTCACAGAAGTGTCACTGATAGGAAAGAGATGATGTAGACAAAGTGTAGGATTAGAGTAGGAAATCAGATGGTTAAGAAAGTGCAAATGAATTTTGCAGTGTATTCCATTACTGAAGATGGAGGATAGAAGCAAGAAGAATATTGTTTTGATTGTTTATGCAACTGTTAATAAATTTTAAAAAGGCAGTGTTTCTTGAGAATTGGTCTTCTGCCAAGTCAGTAAAGCAAAGGCGCCAAAAATGTTAGCAGGAATTAGGTGTTGGGGACTGATTACGCTGCTGCTGTCGAGAGAGATGTCCATAGTGTCCCTTGAAATCGAGCTGTTTTGAGCTCTGAAGAGTAGAAATCCGATGGAGACAGCTGTTGAGGGACCACAGAACTTTACTAGCTCATTTCCAAAAGTGAACTGCTGAAATCAGCAGGTGTGTGGGGTCTTTTTTCATTAAATAAATGATATTAAGGCTAACAAAACAGATGTTTAAATATTTATGCTGCGGATAGAGTGTTTCTAAAGCAGTTCTAAACAGAAAAACCCAACAAACAAAAAATCAAACTGGTGGGTTCCCAGTGGACCTGTTAGGCATTTTGTTTTTCCGATGGGAATTGTGCATTTACCTGTTACTTACAAGCTTTAGTTTTGGTGAAGCTACTGGAGGGTTTATTGAGAACTGCTGGTGCCTCTCACTGCGGAAGAGTGACGAAAGATCCCTCCCTTCCCTTGTCAGGCACCATTTCTCTTATGCAAAATATGTTATACTCTAATAACTAGTGTGTTGAAAAGTCGGGAATGCTTGACTCAACATAAAATTCTTTAGGGGAAAACTTTTTAATGTCATACCCTTTTTAAGCTGTACTCTGTCTGCACTTTTTAAAGATAACATTGCCAAATGTATTTTTCTTTTGATTTTTTTTAAAGATATTTCAAGCCTTGAAAATCCATCTTAACTGAAGTGCTTCTTGTTTCCATTTGAATGAGTGTGTCTGTTTTTCATGACATTTATTATACTACACAGACCATTATGTCTCTTAACTTCTCTGCATTTTTGTCATTGTCCTATTCATCTGCTAGTTCCATAACGGGTATGGCCTGGCTCTTGGACTAGTGATTGCTTGGTCTGTTGGCTTTGTAACAATTCAGGTGTATCTGCGGATTGAACCTAGTATTGATCCCCAGGAGTGCTTGTTCATGTGTGTGTTTTACTATATAATTGATGAATTTAAAAAATTGGTGCAAAACTATTAGAAATAATCTTTTCCCACAGGACACTACTTTCAAATAGAATTAGTGTATCAGGCCTAATCAAGCACGTTTTGACATTGGACCTTCAAAAGTTAATTGTGTTCTGAAAAAACACTGCAAAATTAGTGATGTGGATTAGATCTGCTCCTGCACATTCTTAAAACTTTTGGTTACAACTTACATATGCAGCTAGTAAGTACCTGTTTAAAAAGTACAGGTTACCAACACATGCGAATGATACACAGGGATGTTTACACCAGAGTTCCCAGTATTCTTCTCATTTGCCCCCCAGTTACCTTCTTCCTTGATAATCTCACTGTTCTACCTTGCTTAATCTTTCCACGTAACTGCACTGTTTCCCAAAATTGGAGAGTTTGCAAGATCTGCAGGAGACAGCTTAGTGCAGCATCAGATGGTTACATTTTGTAAAGCAGTAGGTTTTTCTCTTTCAACTGTCACCTGTGGCTTGCACGTGCCCCCCACCGCCCTAGCTGAGCTGGCATCCTGGCTGTGTTCGACTTCAGCCTCGTGTGTATAGCAATGGCAGTGGTTTGGGGAGGGGCATAGGTAAGTCCCATTTCATGTGTTTTGTTCCAGTGTTGGAGCATGTGGATAGTGCTTTATTATATCGATGAGGGTGTGGCAGCCAGCCTTTTCACTACTGACATAACCTCTGGCCTAGTAATTGTAAGAGGTGCCACTGCTGAGAGGTCGTGTTGTCTTTCTTTGCTCCTGTCCCTCAGATCGTGTCTCCAGTTTCTGGGGAAGGCACCAGAAATGGTAATACTCAGTTCAATAATTCGTGAACTATAGAGGCCAAGTTATAGCAGCAGGTGAGGGATTTTAAATTAAAACATCGGCAACTTAAAATTGGCACAAAAATTCTGATAACGCGTACTTTTCATTTTGACACTTGATTAAGTGATAGACTTCTGTAATTTATTTTTGTTCCCTACCCATTTAGAAGTAACAACAGCATTTTCCTTTGGCTGCCTCCATCATCTCTGCGTTGAACTATTATTTTCAGTTCTGCAGCTGAAACTGCAGTGACTAAGGAGGCTTTTGGTTCTGTGATAAGGGGAGTATAAAATTCTAAATGATCAAACCTTTCCAAATTGTTAGTTCCACATGGAGGATTATTTTCCTGAGGCAGAGTATTTTAATGAGTTGAATAAAATGGTCCATTTTATCATATCCCCTTTTTTACCTATCTCCCCATCTGTCACAGTAAATCCAAGCACTGCATGTAGTCAAGGCCATCTGGTATCATTTTCTACTCCTCAGGGGATCTTGGTGCGAACAAACGCTGCTCACTCTCTCTGTAATAGCCATTTCTGCCTGTGTCGTCTTCTGTGAAGTAGGCAGCAGCAGGTCTAGCAGGTAATGCTTTAACCAAGTGCTGTAACCATGTCCACCTTTCGTTCTGTAAATCCCTCTAGAAAATCTATAGTCTTCTCATCAGCTGTTTTTTCAGTTGATGATTTCTTAATTGGCAATAGGAATTGGACTAAAGCTGTTTCCATTGATCCCGGTGTGTTCAGGCACTTTGCCACTGCTCTCTTTTATTGTACCTTGTATAAAGAAGGGAAATATTTCTTTTTTTTAGTGCTTGATGACAGATGCAGAAGCACTGACATTAACTTCTGTGAGGATGACAGAGCTGTCACACAAACATAGGAATTTTTGGTGGCTGTGGTGTGTCAGGTGGCTGGCTGTTAAATACAGCAGCCCACTGTGGACTTCAGAGTGCCATTTCCAGGTGGATTGTGTAAAAGGCTAATGGTACCCAGGAGACCCAGGAAAACTACTGTGTTTGTTCGGGGACTAGGTCAGAGCCTTCAAGGAGCTTTTGACAGTAGCAGATGTTTCTGTGCGCTATCAGCTCTATGCAGAAGAAGAGAGAGATGCTGTGGAATACATGTTGCTGCTGCTCCCTTCCCATTCTGTGCTGGGACTTGGGGAGGGAGGTGGGAAGTGTACTTGTATTCTTTTGGGAGTGGAAGGAGGAGGAGTGGTTGTGGTATGGTGGCAAAGTTTATGATGACTTTCAGATTCTTTATGATGAATTTTGGATTCCTGTTCACCTCAAACATCTTTTTAAAATAAAATAAATCTTTTTTTATCTTACTGTCCTTTTATGACATCTCTTAGCAGCCTTGGCTTTCCAGGGAAAAACATTGCGTGGTCATTGCTGTTTACCTGACTCCATGTATGGAACTGTAGTATCTGTTTTTCCGAACCATTTGTACACAAAATCATTCCATGAATGGCTGCCTTATAATTTTTCCACTTTAATTGTGAATGGTTAAAATAATGTTGCTGTTTTCAATTTGTTTTATTATATTAAATTTTTACTAGGTGCAGTGCTTCGGAGTTGGCTTGTCATTTACGGCATGGGGTTTTGTGACAGCTCCGACAGAGAAGTGACAGTCTTAAATGGGATGCACGCAGTGCAGACAGTACGTTTTTGTTTTTATACAAGTAAGTTCACTGCTTTTCTTCATAATGTCTGAGCACCTCCTGGAAACCTCAGGTGTGAAATGGCATGTTGGGAGGCAGGCTAGCAGGTTGGCTGGGGCGTGGGTATGAATGGGTTTAGAGGTGTAAGCACAGAAGGGATTTGGCAGCTCTGCTTGGGAGGGACTTTGGACCACAGCTGTCTCCCACAGAGTGTTCAGGAGTTGGCATTGCCCTGAGGTGTGCTCTTCCCCCGCCGCACCCCCGAGGAAACCTCTGAAGCTCACAAGGCAGAGACCTCTTTGGATAGCTGTAGGGAGACGATGGGCGCTGCTAAAAGGCTGGAGGACACGTTGGGGCTGAAGAACGTTGAGAGCACAGGATGAACTGAAAACAGTCTTGTCAGCCCCAAGCCTGAAATGCAAACACCAAGTCCCTCCGTTCTTTTTGGAGGCTTTGTGACGAAGTAGCCTTTCCCATGTATAAACACCTCTCTGTGATTCGGATTAAAAGTCAACTTTAAATACACATGCAAAGATGTTAAGAAAACCCTAGCCTGCTTTTTGTTCTTGTGGGGGAAAACTGCTGGTGAAATCTTTCTTGCCCCTGTTCTGCAGTTTGGGTTTTTTCCTCTGACCTTCTTGCTGTTTTCAGGCACCGAGTCACAGCTTGGCTTTCCTTGTGACTGGCCCGTGATGCTGCCGCTTACCTGTGGCACAGCGCTTCAGTATTGCTCTCAGTCTTCACTGCTGACACAGTTTTTCTCACAGGCAGCTTACCTTCTTCCTGCAGTGTAGGATGAAACCCAAGCCTGTGTTAAGCCATAGCTACCTGAGTCTTCTCTAATGCTGGTCGTGGTGGTCATTGTAACTGAGAGCGGATTGTGTTCTTGCTGCTTGGGCTCCTGAATTTCTCCAGAACGGTTTTATTTGCTTCTGACATACTTTTGAGTCGCAAAGAATAGTTGGAAATTAAATTTTAGTAGTGTTCTCTGAGGCATTCGGGCAGGCAATATGAGGAGAGCTTTGAAAATTAATTCTGTTTTGTTATCTGAACAAAAACTTGCAGGACAGTTGGGTTTTTTTTTTCCGTTAGGCTATATTTTTAGGGTTTGCAGGTTTTATTAAAAGATTCTCAAAAATGCAATGAGTTGCACATTGTCTACTGTGATTGTAGAAGAGGCAAACTTTTCATGTAATACCCTGTATTCCTCTTTTTTAAAAACAATGGCCACAGCTAGACACCTCTGACTAAAAATGTTACTTTACCAAACTTGGCTGGGACTGATTTAACATTTTAAGACACATGTAGGGCACAAATAAAAGGTTAAATTGCAGGAGCAAATGCTGTGTGAAAACCAGACGGGTGCTTATCTCTTTCCAAAGCATATGTAAGCTATGGTTTCTGTCCTGATGTGTGCATGCTTTTGGGGATGTGTAGAAGAAAGTTGTTACTACCACTGCAGCATCCTTTGGCTGCTGCCAGGATTTAGTGGCAGGATGAGAATCGGAGCTGGGATCCTCGCCATATCTGAGGAATAACTAGGAAGCTGACATGAGGCAGTCCCTAAGGAAACGCCCACGGAGGCTTTTCAGATCTGTATGTCGATCGGTGGGTTCCGCAAGTAAGCAGTCTGCAGCTCTGTCACTTGACCGATGGGCTGGAGCAATGCAGGAGATGTTCATGGCTTGAAGCAACCTTTGAGAGCCAGGTGACCCCTTAAGCAGCTTGCAGACAGGTAATTAAGGACTGGCTTTTGCCTCCCTGATGGGGGATGGCACCTGGCAGTGTGCTATGCTCTGTAGCACAGGGTGGGAAGGCCCTCAGGGAACGCAGCCTGAAGCGCTGATTGTGGAGTGGCGGTGGCTGGAGGGGGCCTCCGGAGGGCATCTGGCTCAGCAGCCCCCTGCCCAGGCACGGCCACCTGCAGACATTGCCCAGGACCGTGTCCAGGCGGCTTTTCAGTGTCTCGAAGGTGGTAGACTCCACAGCTTCTCTGGGCAGCCTGTGCCAGTGCTTGGTCACCCCAGGAGTGAAAAGCTTTTTCTCTTCCATACTGTGTTTCAGTGTGTGCCCAATGCCTTCAGTCCTGTCACTGAGCATGGCTGGAAAGAGCCTGGCTCCATCCAGTTTGCACTCTCCCTTCAGGTGTTTGTATACGTTGATGAGATCCCTCCTATAGCTGCCAAACTGACACAGTTGACAGATATTCTTGCTCTCCGTACTCTCTAGCTGCCCTGTAAGCAGGATTGGTTTTTAGACCTCATTTTAAGAAAAGAGAAAGGAGAATGATGCTGTTACAGAATCACAGAATCACAGAATAGTAGGGGTTGGAAGGGACCTCTGTGGGTCATCTAGTCCAACCCCCCTGCCGAAGCAGGGTCACCTACAGTAGGCTGCACAGGATCTTGTCCAG
>Ga0065711_1032697_pt1 | contig 26858 bp, 7 predicted proteins | sample Hoacrofraction12_FD_59098 | JGI IMG/M metagenome (GOLD analysis project Ga0065711, IMG submission 59098) | Hoatzin crop microbial communities from Cojedes, Venezuela - Epithelial fraction 12 v2 (version 2) | ecosystem: Host-associated > Birds > Digestive system > Esophagus > Crop | place... | reverse complement strand
TCCTTCTCTGGAGATATTCAAGACCCGCCTGGACAAGGTCCTGTGCAGCCTGCTGTAGGTGACCCTGCTTCGGCAGGAGGGTTGGATTAGATGACCCACAGAGGTCCCTTTCAATCCCTACCATTCTGTGATTCTGTGATTCTGTGATTCTGCCCTTGTCTTCTAGCTAGTCCTCCATCATTGATTTAGGCTTCCTTTTACAAGGACCACTCCTCAGTGGTGCTGAGCGAGTTATAACCTTGTCAGACCAGCCCCATGGATTTACTGTGTAAAACAGCTGAAGTGCCAGTAACTCCATATCCATTTAAATACAAAGTACAGCAGCTTCTCAGCTTCTCCAGTAGATATTTATTTGTTTAAATTAATACAATTATTCATACATGCTTTTACAGTTGGTCCATTTTTTGAGTTGGGGCTTTAAATAGGAGCCCAGTGTTCTGTGTGAAATAAATATACACCACACTATTTGTAAAATCAGTTAGGAGTATAAAACGTTAGCTTTGTTACATCTTGTTCAGCTAAGCAGACATGACTTATTTCAAAACTGTTAATAATTATTAAAAAAATCTTGGAATAATAAATATAGTACTTATATTACTTCTTAACTGTACACTCATAACAGCAAAGTCCAGCAGCACCATATGAAGAGAGAAATTGGAGAATAGCTAGTAGGCCAACACAGAGTTGTAAAAAGGTGGGTGCAGTATCATTCCTTGATCTTTCTAGTAACTTGTTTTATAGGCAACAGCACAGGATAAATATCTGTAATAACATTGTCATAAAGTGTTTTGTCCTTTGAGCTGCTGAACTCAGAGCACCTGTCTTTGCCTTCACAGACTGGAGGCTGCCTGGCAGACAGGAGAACTCAGGTTCACAAGGAGATGCCTGAGTCCTGGTAGCCAGACTCAGAAAAGCTTGTTCTAGCGTTACCTACAAATTCACTTTCTCAGCAAATATGTTCTATTTATTTACCCTCAAATTTTATTAACCCACCTTTTGACTTATCATCCACCTACTCTGTTGTGGATTGCAGTGTCTTGCATAATTCTCCCTGCTGCCCATAACAGCAGAAAAGCCTCTAATTTAACAAACCACGTGCCTTAACTTGCCCAGACTCGTTACAGTGTGGCCAGTTCACCTTTCCTCAGCAGGGTTTCTTGGAGCATCTCAGTTTGTATGAGTTCGGAAAGCATCTCAGCTGTTGGAGTTTGTGGCCACTATTATTTACTCTGATGCTCTCCAAGAGGATGATGTTAGGCTTTGTAATAATGCAGGGAAATGGTATCAATATGATTTAATGTAGAGGTGGTGGATACTGGGCTTTAATTTCATGTGTTGCCACTAACTGAAAATGCAAGTAGCAGAGAAGAGTCAGATAAATATATCTTTTTGCACAGCAGTCCAAGAAGAAGTTAGATAGATTAGAAAGGAGGAAAAAAATAAAACATATCCCCAATGTCCACGACACAGTCAATGTCTATACAGGACTTCTCAGCTGCTATTCAAAGCAAAACAAGGAAAGCTAATCCTTCGAAAATTAGAAATGGGAAATAACTTCATTATGAGAGCAAATTTCTATAAAGCATTTTCAAAGCTATTAAAAAGCAAAGGCTGTTACTGTCTGTTCCCAAAACAGTGCCAATGTAAATAGCGTGAAAATAACTTATGTTTGAAAAGCAAGGTGCTTCACAATGAAGGCTGTTATTTCACTTTTAATTTGTCCCTTGGGGCCTCTTTGTCACAAGTGTCTTAGACTCAGCTGCATTATGTTCTGCAGTAGGGTGACTATCACCTACTAATGTCTTTGCTTGGGTCACTTGGCACTGTCTCCTTATCTCAGTAATAGTTTTGTTTGCAATTCCTCTGACTGGTGACATGGTTTTAGATTAGTTCTTTACTATTCTAACATGAATTAGCCTTGGGTGTTAGTGAATTAGCTTAGTGTGACTATGTGACTGGGCAGAGTCTCAAGGCCTCATTGTAATGGAATATTCTCCTCTTTCTAGGAAGAATCCAAGAGAAGGGATTCACATTACAAATTATTCCCAAATAGCATGGCCATTCTGGGGACCTCTACTCTTTTCCACAGGGCTATATGTGGTTGACAGCTGCTTTTACTCTGATAAGTGGTATTGTAGAAGTGGATAAATTGGCTGCAGTGACATTGTGGTTGAAAGTGTTTGGGTTAACCATTCAGACAACCCAGAACAGTTTGCAGTGATTTCCTTTCCTAAGGACATGTCTGGCACTCTCCCTTACAAGGTCTGTAAGGGAATTCTGGACTGTATACTTCCAGTAGACGTAATTTTTGTGGTTACAGTGTTATCTACTGGCAGCTGAGCTCTGCTGAAAATGTCTCCTTTGTTCCATTTGCCTGGAGTGCTCTTGGTACGTAATAATTTTTGTTGTTCTTGATAAGCATTGTCTAGCTGTAACACTCTCCAGTGCATAGACAACAGGGCTTTGCAATGGAAGGGCTGCATGCCTTTCTGTATTACCCACCACAGAAGTGAAAGGACTTGCTAAGTTCAACTTATCTGCATGATCACCATTAGAGAAATTGCAGCCAATTTCCTGATTCCTCACTTATTCCTCTTATCGTACATACTCATATGGCTGCAAAGGTGGAGTGGACTGATCTTGAATGGTGCACAGCTGGAAACTACACCACCTTGAGAGAGACATTTCTAAGAGTGGGTGGCTCCCAGCCCTTGGCTGTATACATTCTCAAACAGGAGCTGTTGTCTGGCAGAGACAATGTATTGCCAAGTAGGTAACTGAAGGACTTGTTCCCATTTCTAAGAGCCAGTCTCCTAGACATGCTGAATTTCGACTTGATAATTTCCCCTCTAGTCTAAGAAAGAACACAGTTATACACATTACTCTGAAAATTTTCTGATTCTTCTGCTTGACCACAAAGTCTTTCTTGAAAGAAAGATGGCTCCTTTTTCAAGAGGAGTTTTCCTGCAGTGGAAGCAAAGAAGCTGAATATAGATAATAACACAGTTCATCACTGAAAAAACATGGCTGTATACCTCTGACATACACCTCATTTTGAAAGACAGCATTAATTCTAGGCTGAAAGTGACAAAAATTCTACTTCAATTTGGTATATCCTTTATATTTTAAAAAAGTATGTACATCGGATGTAGAGTTCATTAAATTTAGAAGAGCCACCCATGTGTTACAGCTTCTTTTATCAACAGCCTTTTATGCTGTTCATTCAGAATCTGTACTATGCCATGTTTGAGCCCTGAAAAACAAAATCACCTTCTGCAGCCTTGGACTACCCAGTTTTAGATGATGAGTAAGGACTGCTGCCCTCTGAATGCTGATTAACTGATAAGCGTGCGAATCATTATTTCTGTAAGGTGAGTGGTTTCTTATAATGACAGAGAGCTGCAGCTACGTAACTCTAGTCTTAGCAAGACACAAGTATATGGCTATGTTTAGTTATAACTTGCTAGATATTGAGCAAAATAGCAAGGTATTTCAAATCAAGAACTTGGCAGGTAAGTGAAGAAGGTAGTAATATTTGGAAAAGATGCAGCATGTGTATGGATTTTAACTTTTTGAGCTGGGATGTCAGAATGACATAGGACTACTTAAATGACTTACTAAACCTGTATTCTTTTATAAGAAATAGGATGGTGTGGGATTGTTTGCCATCTATCTTGAAGATGCAGGAATCAAGATGCTGGTCAAACTATTTATGCAATTAATTGAATGTGCTTAACGGAATGTGCTTTAGCATATTTGTTATGAACATATAATTGTATGGGAATCTGAGGAGGAAATGTTGGGAATGAATGAGTGAAAACAGCGCCATTGGAATTCTTCTGAAAGGCCTGGAACTTACTGGTCAAGCCACATTGATAAGGGAAAATTTCTGACTCTGGTAAGAGGAAATCCTAAACCAATTTTCCCCTCTGTGAGGTACTGCTTGCCCTGCAAGGGCTCTTTTTTGGCATACCTTCTAAAATAAAATCTGATCAGGCCTGTGTATTTCAAAATCATCCTTGCTAACAAAGACAAACTGAAGAGATAAGCAGGAAAATTGCATCATTTTCTCAATGAAATTACTCATATTACTGTATGTGTAATTACAGCAAGACTTGCAAATGCTACATGCGGCTGCTGCTCATTAGATCTATTGGTCTGAGCAGACAGGTAGACAAATTATCAACACAGTCCATGCATGCTATTTCACTTGAAGAATTGCTGAATACTCCCATACCGACTGAAACACAGCAAAGCATGAACAACCCTTGTGCCAGAAGAAAAACTTCTGCTTTTTGTAATAAATTCCAGTCCTTTCAAAGCCTTACAGAGCTGCCGTTCACTGTCCCACAAGATGTTAGCATTTCATCTTAATTTGTTTCCCATTTCACATTGTAAGTGTTTGAACTAACAGTCACTTCACTAAATGAAAGTGTTTGGACTGTGTTAGTTCTGAGAGTGACAGCACTGCCATGCATACCATGTTTAATACTACTCTTGCTTATACTGTGAAATGCGCAATATTTTCAGATTTTTTTTTGAGTCGTATTGTTAGAAGTGTTCATATATATTTAGTCAGATAATAAATCAAATGCTAAAATATGTTGCTTTTTGATAACTAGAAAATTGCCTGTAAGTATCTACCGCCCCAGATAAAGGAAAATAGACTTCTGTACCCACCCCCTTGTCTGCTTATACATCAAATGGGTAAGTATAAAAATGTTGTTCAGTATCTATTGCATTTCTTGGTGATCTCGGACTGCATAATTCTTCTAACGTATGACTTTTACCTTATATTATTTTTATTAATTTGGCTTGTTTATTTCTGAAGACTACTACAACCTTCCAGGCTTTGGTAAATCACAGTTCATGTTAAAATCTGGTTCCCATTCTCCAGCTGTTTTAAAATGTCCTTTTTAAATGCCTATAAACATTGTTTGTTTTTCCATTTTTCTTTCCAGCAATGCTTTCAAACTCTTATTCCTGTGCTTGAAATACAAGTAATCAGAGAGAGAGTGGCCAAGCCTGGCCTTTTCAAAGGATCTAAAGCTGAGCTGTTCTTTGTTGTTTGCAAGTTCTCTCTCGTCTTCGCTCTCCTGTTTGTCTGAATTTCCTATTCTCTTCTCCAGTGCTCCCTCACTTAGCACTTCTTCCTTCTCAGTGCAGTAGGACTCTCTGAAGTCCATCATGCATTCAGGTTTGCCAGACAGATCTTGAGCCACATACAGCTTGTTGTCGTCATGGTGGTAAATGGCAGGGCTGTACTGCTCTACCTCATAGCAGTTGTCTTCCTCTTCTTCCTGGCATGAGCTTCCCTTGACACTCTCGCCATCTGAATGAAATGAGATTCCCTTCCCTTGGCTTTTCTGGGAAAGATCAAAGGGCTCTTCCTGTTCCAAGCTTCTCAAGACATTTGTCTGGGACAGAGCAATTCTTCCTCTTCCAAAACCTTGTAGTGGTTTGAGAGAGGAAAAAAAGGAACAATTTATGTACAGGAAATTTTACTACGTGATACACAGTTAAAAAACAAAATGTGAGGCGGCCTTCTATTTCGTATTTTTACCTTTGTCTTCCACTCAGCTGTCTCCAAGTGCTTTACTGTTTACATCTTATGGCATCTCCTTTGAGATGCTGTTAAAAGAAGGACTGTTGTATACACTTCACAGCTAGGTCAGGACACATAAAACATTGTGCTGTACATGCCAGACACTTGATGATGGATCTAGGAATAAAAGTGAAGTGGCCTGGCCTCTTGTAAATTATTTTCGCCAATGAACCTACCCACTTCCTCCTTCCTATTTTTTTTTAAATAAACACTTTGATCTAAAGCGTCACAGGCCACAATTAAAGTCCCAGGTTTTGCACATTTTTTTCCAGAGGAGTGGAAGAGATTAAAAACTTGTCAACGTGTTTGTACTATGGACACTCTTGTTCAAAGCCGCTACTTTAAAAAATGAACAGGCAATCAAGTCTCAGCAGTCTACGACCTTCACTCCTAAATTTTTCCCCTTTCATCCACTGAGAAGCCACTCAGGCCACCGAAAAGCTCTGTGCACTAAATAGTGCTTCAGCTTGAGGAAATCATTATAAAAAAATTATGATTTTGAGCTTTGTAGTGGAAGTCTGAGTGTTGTCTTGAATCTGGTTTGTTTTAATATTTGTCAGGGTGTCTCCTCTCTTGCCGGAAATCCAGACGTTACCCACACGGCACCTGTGGACTCAAATGCACTCTCAGCATCAGGATGCAAGGGAGATTCAGATACTGTAGGCATAGTCCATCTTTTAAAAAAAGGTTGACATACTGAGGATTTCACTCAATAGCGTATGTCTACAAAAGCCACTATTTTACACGCTTTGCTTTGGTTTGTTTTGATTTGTTTTTTTCCCTCAGTAACTAAATCCAGTTTCTGCAGGATCTATGCAGCCTCACTAGTTACAGCTGCTACTTTGCAACAAGTTGTATTTGTTAAAAGGGTTCATGGGCAGGTGGCAGCCCTTACAGATTGTCGTGTGTCTGGTAGGCCTCAAGGGCTGAAGAATCTCTGTGTACTGAAAAGCTCTTGGGCTGGCTTCATTTACGAGTAATTGTGTAAATAGGATGATGCTGTAGGAAATTTACAGGAAAAAGAGAGCCGTGTATTTCATTACCTATTAGGATCTTTGTAAGTTTTATGCCAAATGTCATTAGAGAATGTGTTTTACATACGTGCTATGCTGCCCTAAAGCCTGAATTTGAGGAACACCAAGAAATCTTACACATGCAAGAATTATTTATCCAGAAATTCTTAACAAGAATACTTGGATACTTAAACTCTCAAAATAATCCTCCCTAATTCCCCCGTTAGATAGCACTGGCATGTGTGCACACATGAGGCTGACTATATGAAGTGTATGTGGTAGTTGGGAGATAGGAAATACTTTGCAGGATACCCTGGATAGTTAAAAATGCATATACTTTGAGATGGCGGAGGAGTGTCTCTTCTGGTCCACAAGCTCCTTTGTAAACTGGGTCTTGAGCCTATGGCCTTCACCTAATGTCAGCTATGTCGATATAGTACAGAATAACTATATCTTGAGCAGAAAGGCTCCCAGGCAGAGTCACTCAGGCTTCCATTCCCATTCCAGACTGGAATCCAGCAAGCAGTAAGACCCGTGAAATCTTCTAGATTTTTTTGCTTCTGTCAGCTTTGAATGAATTTATGATTTAGGATGTACCTCAAATATGAGAGAAAAACTATAAACTCCTAACCAGATGTGTCTGAGGAAAAATGTCTTCTTGTTCATTACTGCTAGGCTGTTGTCTGTCAGCCTCTGGGAATCAAGCGCCTTGAAACTGTAACATTTATTCCAAAATAGTGGAACCACACCTCCAGGAAGATCATGTAATCCAATCATTCCTCTGGCCAGCTACATGTGCCACAGCCTCACTAAGGCTGAATCTCCATTAGGTCACTCCCGTTTATGTCTTGGTGTACCCACATGTTGGGAGAAGATCTGCAGTGCTGCAGATATTGCACCTTCTTACAGTGATGGATGGGGAGCCCTGGGCTTCAGTACAGGAAATTTTGGTATGGCGTGATAAATCCTCTGCTCTCACACTACTGATCATATTGTCTCTAATACTTGACGACAGCAACTCAGTGTGCTAAAATTATTGCCTTTGTGCTCACAAATTCTGTCTCATTTTGTCTCCATCTACGACTCCATCTAGTTCTGTACCTCTGTGTCGTCCAATATCTACTCTGAAAGGTCTCTCAGACAAGGGTCCCTTGGGGATCTCTGATCTGTAGCACTGGAGTAACAGAGATAGTTCATAAAAATCTTCCAGGCTTGTGGGATTCAGTCTCTTCCAATAGCATTGGATCTATGATACCAGATCGTGGATCTGTGGTACAAAGTTCACTTGGGTTTACTCAGAGAATAATCTTGGTGAAAATTGTTACCTTGAGAATGAAATCCTCTTTCCATGACCCCGTGCTTGACTTTCATGTGCCTGGTTAGATTCCCCTTCAAGGTGAATTTGCTGGGACAGTAGAGGCACTTGAAAGGCTTACTGTCTGAGTGCAAGTGCATGTGTCCCATTAAATTGTGCATTCTGTTAAATTCCTTTCCACACAGCTGTAAAAACAATAAAAATGAAAATTATTTGTTCGAAGGGGTACTTCTGATAAGAACATTTTAAAAGGGAATAGGACCTGCTTTTCTCAACTTGAGCCCTAGCAGCTTCTGGCTGCAATTTGTTTTTCAACAATATAGGCAAAAATCCTGCAGTCAAGAATATGTGATAGAGCCTGATTTATCTAAGGCCTTCTGCACTCCTGCTATTTTTTAAATGTGGTGACAAGGACACCCAGTCAAAGAGTGCCCAAAGGCAGGGAATGATGTTGTAAGGAGTGCATAACCTGGAAGACTCTTAGCTTGAATGAATTTCAGAGTATAACTTTCTGCCCTGGTAAACTGTTTCATGTGTAGTTTATAAATCTAGCCTTTAATCAAGAACAATGCCAGGCTGAGATGGAGATACAAAATAAAACCAATTAAGAATTTCTGTGAAATAGTCAAGCAGAATATATTCTTATTAAATGGAAATGAAATTTCCAAATTTAATAATTAATAATAATTAAATAAGGACATTTTTCTTAAAGCTAGAAAAAGCATTTCCTTTTTTTCTTTGTTTCTTGCTCCACCATTTTTTTCTAATCCTCTTATCTTCTGTTTACCAACTTCTGTGTTTTGTGTCTTTGGTGAGTAAGCTGGAATTTAAACAGTCATGGGGCTGTAAGAATGACTCAGCTTTCCCTGAAGCATGTTCCTGTCAGCTCAAGCCATTGATCGTGTAAGATTCCCTTTGATGAAACAATAAGTGGGTTTTTTTCATTGTTGTTGTTTATCTAGATGGGTCCTTTTGTAGTCTTGTCCCTTATAAATCAAGTGTTTTCTCAAGACATGAGAGTTTGACATCACTATTACAAGCCTCTAGTCTTATTTGTCTTCTGGTCTTTCCTTAACAGGATTTATACTGTTATTCACATTCAAGTGGCTATTTCCATCCTCTGCAAATTTCTATGTTTGCTTTCTACTTCAGCTCTTTTTTTGAAATGGTTTTAGACATATACTTTTACCATCAGATTTTAATTTTTTTTATGATCTTTATTACTATATGAGCCAGAATCACCATTAATGAGTAACTGAAAAATGAAGCAGCGTACTCATCTGGGAGAAAATTAGTAAAAAGCAATTACTGAGATTCCACCGAATTTTTGGTCTAATCTGACTTCTGATTTAATTTATTTCAGTAGTGCAGAAGGTCTGCTACAGTACTTGTTGATTCAAATTCACAAAGCCATCACCTGGAATATTTGGATGAAATGTAGATAGTGGAATGACCCTTGGTGAAATTGTACTGTATCCTTTGCATTTGAAACCATCTCTTAAAGAAAAATGGAAGCAGTTCAATTATGTAAAGATTTGCTGAGGTATTTTTAAATAAAAACTAGAGCTGAGACAATGCTGCAAAAAGAAAATCTGGAAATATTCATTTGCTTTTCAAAAAATATAAAATATTTTCTTCAGCTGCAGAAGTTCTCTTTTGTGATTTCCTCTCTGTGATTTCATGAAAATGAACATTCTAGCAAATACATTTATCAGCAAAGTATTCACTGAGGCAGTGTGGAGGTGGGGGTAGTGGGGGAGAATAGCTACTGAAAATGAGTTACTAAGTTGTAAAAGTAAGATATCTGATTCCAAAGGTCATCCAGCCACTTAAGAAAGAAGACTGTCTCTTCTTTGCATGCAAAGAAAGCTAATGTGCTGTATGACTTATCTTCAGGGAAATGAATGCACCAGGAAAACACTCTGAAAGTGCTGGGAGGAAACAAAGAGAAGATGAAGGACTGAGGAGCACAGAAAATCCGCAAGGAAGAACAGGAGCTGATTACATCTTGACAGCTGCTGGAATGACTTATGACATGTCAATATTTCTCTGGTAAACTGGTAAAGGAAAATCAGGTTGAACAGGTGAATAGCTAGACTACCTTTATAAGACACCAAGTATTAGAATGAGTCTAGTAGGAGCATTTGGGTTTTTTTTCTGTTAAGGCAATATTTATTTTTCTTTCTTCTTAATGAAAAGACAGAGGACTTCATAAAGGACAATTACAGCACAAAATTTTTGTGTCTCTGAATAAATGGGGTAGGTTTTCCATTTCCCAAAGTTATGCACAATCTTAGGGATGTATAATGTGTTCTTGGCCTGATATCTCCTCTGGGGTCATGAGGAAATGGTACTAGAGTGGAGAGGCGTGGCAGGAAAATGAAAGAAATGCAGATATGAAAATTGTTTTTCAGAACGATGGCTCTGTGTGGCATGGTCTCTGGGTAATCTACCCCTTCAAAAGGCATAAGACAACTTTCAGATGAATGTCCATGATCCAGAGGGTGAAGGGAGCAGGTTTGGGCTCACATTCTGGAAGATGGCAACTCAGAACTAGCTGGAGTTCACAGTCAGTGCTAAAACAACAGACTGAGTCTGCAGACCAAACTAGGAAGGTGTACAAGATTTTCTTTCTCTGTGACAGGGCAGGGGTGTAAACACTAACGGGCGGAGTGTGAAAAATTACCCTAAGCCAGTTGCATGGGAGGGAGCTCCAGCAGAAGTCACCACAGAAGCACCTTAGCACTCAGGGAGATGCGAAGGTCATGTAAGAGATTTTGGGATAACAGGGACAACATGGTTTACTTGTGGGCCTTTTGTCAAACTGTCAACTTTAGACAAAATAAAAATCAAGCCCTGGAGAGAAATACCTCAGCTGCAAGCCTGCTGAACATACTTTGTTGCACTGGTGGGTGAAATGGACTTTAGCCCAGTTTTCTAGAAAAGCTAAATTGGTTCAACACTACATTTTCATCTTCCTAAACCACCACGTGAAGTATTGCTCTTGTAGATTTTTCAGTCTGTTTTCTTTCTTCCCAAAGTACATACATGTCACATTTTCTTTGGTTTTGACTCCTGATCTAAACCCATTATTTTAGATGGGAAAAATGTGGAGTTCAAAACATCTGCTGTAAAATGTATTTGGCTGAGCTGGATATAACTTTGTTGCAGTCTCTACTGGACGTCTGAAACATTGCTCACTTCAGCACTAAAAGTAACTGTAAATTTCAGAGAAGCTTCCTCCATAGATGAGAATTAGCACCTTTGCACCGGTCAGTGCAACTCCTTCAGAACTCTCCAGCGGGTTTTTTTTTTTGTTTTTTTTAAGTAGTAATTAACAAGGCAGCACGGGCTCGGGTGTTTAAAAGCTACAGAGAAGTTGATGCCAGAGAAAAATGAAACACAGATCTAGGCTACAGCTGGATGAGGAAACAGAAGGGACAACTATTTGCTACTCTTTCACTTCAGATAGTCTGTGCTTAGCTGTGATTAGACACGTAGGAAAGCCCCATGTTTTCTTTTGCTGTGAGAAAAAGGTAAAGAAAACCATTGCATGTGGTGAAGTAGAAAGGCTACTGCTGTGCTCTCTTTCCCTTGCATTCTTCTTCTTCTATGTTTTTTTTCTTCATAAGAAGGGTGTTCCTTTCCTCAAAGAGAGAGGGAGAGGGAGAAAGACTGTAAACTGTCCAAAAGGACCGTGAGAAAACAGGAAGCTTTGAAAAGTACAAGAGAAAGCAAGATGAAATCTATTTGCAGGCGGTTCCCCAGGGACATGTGAGCCATTGTTAAGCAGGCTGTTCATACAGCTATATCCTTCCTTCTGCTGAGGAGGAGCTTGGTGCCAAAAGGCTGCTATCTGGTCACTGCCTTAACCCTCTGAATACCAGTCAGAAATACTTGCTGGAGTCTTTCAAGTGCTCTGCCAGAAAGACAAGGGATGTTCCTAACGTCAAAGAGCAGTTTCTGATTCTCCCTTTGCTTATTGCTACAATCTCCACTCCGTTCAGGGGGGCTGATGTTGATCCATACCCCTTCAGCCGCAGGGGAAACTGGTTCACTGTGCTTACTTGTTTCTTTCGTCTTAGGAACATTGGGTGGGGACAGAAAAGTAAAAAAATAAGAAAAACAGGTGTTCCTGTTAAGCTTTTGTTACTGTCTGGAAAACATACTGGTGGTACTTCAGTTCTCGGTTCAAACTATTGCCATCTCCAAGTTTTAATAGTCTGTCATCATCAAACTCTAACCTGAACATAAACTTCCAGCTGATCTGCACATACCTAAAAAACAGTGTGGGTCCAGATACTGCGTCCAGAACAGCTGATCAAATAATTGAGTTTCTTTTCTGAAATTTGGAAGGTCAGAGGAAGACTTTGACCAAATGGGAACAAAAAGACAGGTTTGCGGGTGTTCTCGAACAGTGGAAGTCTCCAGCAGACTTGGCGTGGAACTACCCAAGCATTTCAGTAACAGAAATTATTTTATGAATATAGAATAACAGAAGTCCTAGTATACAAAATAACATTTTAATAGGACATAAATTAAAAGGAAACAAAATGCTAAAGTTGAAAGTCTTTGCTGTTATTTTTTCAAGGCAAAATGTTTCAGTTATCAAAGCAAAATGAGGAAGTAAGACTGATTTTTACTTTTTCCTATTAAAATTATCACAGTTATGTATTTTCCTAAGACATTTTGAGGTTTGCCATTTTTCAAGAGACAATAATTCCACTTAAAATTTTCCATCCAGCTCTGCCTCTTGATGAAACATTCCGTTTAAGAAAATATCTAACTCCATAAAGATGTTGGATGAAAGAGTTCTAGAAATTGCTTCCAGATCAATCTTCAGTTACTTAGGCGTAAACCGGGTAATACACTCCACTCTGTATTTATAGCCCTCTTAGACCAGATCAAAGTGGGAATAAAACCTACAGCCTTTAACTTCACAAGGTATGGCTACAGTAATGCACCAGATAGGCAGCAAAAGGAACAGATGTAATGTCCAATACTGAGTAAGGATATAAACATGAATAATTCAGAAGGAAGATATTAGAGATGAGCACGGTCAAGAAAGCCAAAGCCTCAAAGGTGTATGGGGAGGGAGGAAGGAGAAGAGAGGATGGAAAGGGAATGCCAACCTCCAATGTGCTGGAGGGAGAGAGCAAACTGGAATTTGCACAGGATCTGAAAAAGACCAGGTGGTCTCAGAGGCTGGATTTTTAGGATATTGATGTCCTGCCCTGAATTTCAGTCTGTTAATTACACTTGGCCCATTCAAATCACTTCTGGAGTTGTATATTGCAGTGGCTTTCTTTGAGTCCTGCCCTGAACTGTCACATAGCACCACTGTGTGAAGTGGTGGTTGCTGCTTTTCCACAGTCCTCTGCGGGGTGCATGACTTGATCTGTTTTTAGGCAGTGTTTCAAGCTATTAAGCACTTAGTCTTCTGTTTGGATGACTGTACTAAGCAAATTCCACCTATGTTTATTGTCCTCAAACCACCATGGCATTTAAATGTTCACAAAGCAGAAAAAATATTTGAGGATGAAAGTTACTGATATTGAAGGGGAAAGGAGTAAACCTCAGATATTTACCCCCATTATTTTGTGCTACATAAGAAGAACCTGGATAAAGAAAAAAAAACAGGTTGATTTATGCTAATTTAAATGCAACTGCAGTGTGTGTTAACAAGTCTTATTCTTCTAATTCTACCATATTGTAAGATGATAATATCACAGATATATCCAGTGGGTTACTGCCTCTGCCAGCAAATGTACTTACCTTGCATTTAAAGGGTTTGACATCAGAGTGAACAATCATGTGGGCCTTGAGAGTCTGCTTTTGCACAAAGCTCTTGAAGCACAAATGGCATTGATAGGCTCTGATATTGGTGTGGATCAGGACATGTCGCTTCATGTTGGCCAGCAGAGTAAATTCCCGGCCACAAATTCCACATTTGTGCTCTTTCACACCCTGTGAGAAAAGAAATAAGTCAGAAAAATCTGCAGAAGGAAAATTTTCTAGATCGTTTCATCTTCAGAACAGCAATATATGAATTGTTCATTCTGCATTAACAAAGCAGGTAATAAATTACATCACTTTTAACATCATTTGCTCAATCAATAAATGCCTTTGTATTTTTTTCCTGGCAAGTTCTTATAAGAATCTGAGAAGCAGAGAAAGAAAACAAGATGTAAGCTTAATGAAATAACTAGTTTTGGTTCCATCACTAAGTTTACAAATCAATGACACATAGTCAGTAGCAGAGATCCTCTGTCCTACTCTGCCGCTTATGTAAAGTATTGGTCAAAAGTGACCAAGAATAAAAGTCAAGAAAGAAGTGGTGCTGGCCTTTGACAATAGCATGCCATTGACTGCTGAAAAAGGCATAGCCCTGTTTTGAAGAAAGCTACAGTACATAATCTGAAGTAACAAATGATGTCACCAAATAAGGATATACATATTACATTCAATGAAGAGAAAAAACTGGTCACTCGTAGTGGGACTTGCACTAACACGAATGGAGTGATCTCACCTTATCTGGTGTCTACAGAGCATTTCTAGCACCTTTTATGCCATCTTGTCAATTTACAAAAGCATGGTTCAACATTCTTGCTTGCACCCATGCGATCTAACTGCCAGCTCCTCAAAAAGTCATTTATATGTTATGAAAATCAATGAATTTACTAATGAACACTTTCAGAGCTTGAGTATAGCTTGCTGAAGGTAAGGAGGATTTACTGGCAAAGTGCTGAGAGGAATTACTCCTCCCGCAGGCCCCCATTACAAAGAAGACTTGAAACAATCTCCACTTTCAGTGCCAGTTGGTAGTTTTCACAGTTAATTGCAAAGCTAAAACTGTGAACACCAGCAGTGGCTTTAAGTGTCTGCTTATCTGCTGTGAGGCTGCATTTGGGCAGCTAAGCACTGTTAATTATGTTCACAGCTGAATCCACCTGCAGCTGTGGACAAAGAAGCAGAAGCTCTCCAAAGACTCAGGAGCATTGCATTTCCTGTGACAAAAAACTACCAAGGCTTAAATTAGTAGAACTTTGCATGGTAAATCCGAAGATCAGGGAATCTCTGGAAAGAGCAGAAATTATAATCATGTAGTAGGGAAGAAAAAGCAAATGTGGAAGTAGAGGTTGTTGGATTTTAAAAGAAGATATAAGACTGAAATGCTGCAGCTTCTGTATTTTTAATGTTTTTCATATAAAAAGTGTTAAAGGAAAAATATGCAAAACTGGAAGCAAATTTTTATAAAATATAAGGGGTTTATACTTGTCTTAACAACATTTTTGTAAAGCTGGATGAGCCAATTTCAGACATTCTTGAGCAGAACAGTTACATTTTTCCTATTTTTGAAAGTGATGTTTCTGGATGTCTTCCAAAGCCCACTCCTAGCATAAACTGACTCTGCTGTCATTGCTGTCAGCAGTGGCAAGACTTCCACTTGATAAGAATTGGCTGGGATGACGGTCCTGCTTGTCCACTTTTATTAACTGGCACTTTGGATAACTTATGTACAAAGGGGAATTTTTCTTAGGCATTTTTTTTTTCCCCTGAATGTCTCATTATAATGATTCTTCAAAATCTGATGAGTAATAATATACTTTCTTTTGCCACATACATACAGCCTGCTGCAAATCCACACACTTTCCAATTAAAGGAGCAAAGCAATAGAACTGGTTTTCTGTAGAAAATTTCTGTTAAAATTTCGGGGGTTATATAGCTCTACAGAATCACACTGTGTTACAGAAGGTCATTCTGAAAATAAAACCCAGAAACTGAGAGATGTGAATACGGTTTGGGGAAGTAATATAGGTGGATTAATTGAACTCCTGTTTGTTACAAAGTGGGTTTTGTGTGTACTTTCTTAAGGCTGACAGAGGCATCTAGCTTCTGTAACTGCCAGTGCTGCTGGGGCTTTTGCTCTACATAAAACTCTCCAGCTGGCAAAGGACCAGCTCCATAAACAGATTACCTTCTCTCCGAGGAGGTAAATACACATATCTTCAGTAGCCTGTAATCCTTGTGCTGCTTACCAATGCGAGGTGAGCACCCAATCCGTGCTGGCTTACCTTGTGAGTTAGGGAGTGTTGCTTCAGATGATGAGGCTGCACAAACTCCATGCCGCATTCAGTGCAGATGTACGGGCGGATGTCTTTGTGCTTCATCATGTGGTTCTGCAGCTGACTTGGGTACTGGAAGGTCTTATCACATTCAGTGCAGTTGTACTGTATAGGGCCACGGTGGGTTGTTAAGTGTCTCTTCAGCTGGGCCAGGGTTGGGAAGTCGAGACCACACTCCACGCAAATGTTCTCACGGCCACTCTCGTGCTTAGACTCATGTGCTTTCAGCTCGCTGGGGTAGGCAAAACCTCTGCCACAGATCCTGCAGTTGTAAGGCTTGATGTCACTGTGTTGCATCATGTGTCTCTTAAGGTGACTGGTTTGAGTGAAAGCCTTGTGACACACCTGGCACTTATGTGGCCTGGTGCCCTGGTGTGTCAACATATGTGTGTGCAAGTGGCTTAGCTGCTTGAAAAGCTTGCCACATCGGGTGCAAGCATGTGGCTTAATGCCACTGTGCCCCAAGATATGGGTGACCAAATTGTACTTGGATGTATAGGACTTCTCACACATGGGACATTGCCAGCGTTTCTGTTCACCCCCAACATCAACATAGTAACTGTCATCTATCTGAAGGTTGACATCTACTCTTTCCACTTTCTGTTTATTTTCACCACTTTCTCTTAGTTCAGCCCTCCTGAAGGGTGGGTCTGGAGGTCTCTTCATTTGAAAAGGGTTCCTGAAATGAAAGTTTGGCGGCACAATAAATGGAAACATTAAGCCAGGGTGGACTTTAGGATAATAAGGGTAAGGAGCCTGCATGAATGCTGGGCTACTGGGCCATGCGATGTTAGGCTTCACTGGTTCTTGCTTAATGGACTTAGCTCCAAAGTGCTCCAGAGTTCTGTAGAACTGAAAACCAAAATTGCAGAGATCGATCATCTGGGAACTGTACTTGGGCTGTGCAGGCTGTTGGAATACCAAGGGGAGACTGGAAGAACCTATGTCGCGATCTTCAGGTCTGTGTGGTGGTGACGAGGAACCCTCAAGGGTGACAGAAGGAGGCATTTTTGTTGGCATGCTCTTGCGTTTCCGAGACCCTCCTTCCAAGGACCCCTGGAATGTTTCCATTTCTCCAAGAGAAGGAGGGCTGTAGCAGAAATGTGAGAGATGTGGTCTGAATTCTTCACCAAATGGAGTTGTTCTGTGTGGCTTTGTAACAGGGCTCAGTGGCTGCAGGTAGTGGGAGAAGGGAGATGGTCGGGTACTATCCAAGGTAAAAGTTGTTTCTTCATTCTTCATCATATTTGATTTTTTCCGTGTTGGCCAAATTCTTTAAAACAAACAAAAAACCAAATCTCTTTATTTCTTCATGTTCTTCTCAGCTTAACATTTTATTGTCCATTTTACTGTTTCAGAGGTTGTTGGGTTTTTTTAACTAAGTGGAACTAAGGATGTCTTAAGCCTCTGTAAGACAAAGGCCTTTTAAAGCAGAATTAAACTGGTTACTAAAGGACAAAGAAGCCTTAATCTTCATGTGGTAGAATTGATGGTTTAAATCAAGTTTGACCCATACAACGTCTTTGCAACATAAACGAGCTGTAACATGGCACATTACTTTGCAGCTGAATCTGTATGGCAATGTTTCTGCATAATTTAATTCAGCCAGGCTATTTGTGGGCAAAATCCTGTCCTTGGTTGTGCATGCACAGGCTCTAGAAATTGGCGGTGCATCTAAAGGATGTGGCAATACAAACAGTAATGTGCACATTTATTATGGTTGTGACATGAAAAGCCAAAGCCAAAAAACGTTAAGCTTTTTTGTATCATTAACATGTGCTGCTGTGAGAGAAAACAATAGCCAAGTGATCTAAGGACACTGTGTACCATCAGGTTTTGCGCTGTGTTTCCTGGATTTCTCTCACTTTGTATTGTAATAAGAAGGCAGAGATTAATTTATTTTCTTTGTTTTAATCCCAGAGATATTTACCTGGCAGATTTGGGGAAGGAAAAACATTCAATGACTCTCCAAATTGCATTCAGTTTTATAGACTTAATCTAGGGGGTTTTGTTTCTGAATAGGTCGGCAAAATCTCCACTATAAAACTAAATACAAAATTAATGTCAACAACCCCCCATGTCTCCAGAGTAATTGCACCTAAGAGTGCTTCAAGCCTTTCTAGTGGTACAGTGTGACAAGGGAGATTAATAATTTTCTTCTGGCAAAATTTTATGTTCCACTGATTATACAGGGATCGTCTCCTGAATGTGCGGTTTATCTGAAATATTGGTTATGAATTTTGGTTCATCTTGAAGAAGGCTGCCACCTTTTGCCTTGGCTCTCTAGAATCATAAAATGACAGAATCGTTTATGTTGGAAGACCATTAAGGTCATCAACTCCAACTGTTAACCTAGCACAGCCAAGTCCACCACTAAACCATGTCCCTAAGCACCGTGTCTACATGTCTTTTAAATGCCTCCAGGGATGGTGACTCAACCACTTCCCTGGGCAGCCTGTTGCAATATTTGATAACCCTTTTGATGAAGAAATTTTTCCTAATATCCAATCTAAACCTCCCCTGGTGCAATGGAGGCCATTTCCTCTCGTCCTGTCACTTGTTACTTGGAAGAAGAGACAAACACCTGCCTCACTCCACCCTCCTTTCCGGTAGTTGTAGAGAGCAAGAAGGTCTCCCCTCAGCCTCCTCTTCTCCAGACTAAATAGGCCCAGTTCCCTCAGCCGCTCCTCATAAGACTTGTGCTCTAGACCCTTCACCAGCTTTGTTGCCCTTCTCTGGACACACTTCAGCAACTCAGTGTCATTCTTGTAGTGAGGGGCCCAAAACTGAACACAGTACTCGATGTGCAGCCTCACCAGTGCTGAGTACAGGGTCACAATCACCTCCCTACTCCTGCTGGCCACACGATTCCTGATACAAGCCAGGATGCTGTTGGCCTTCTTGGCCACCTGAGCACACTGCTGGCTCATGCTCAGCCAGCTGTCAGCCAGCACCCCCAGATCCTTTTCCGCCAGGCAGCTTTCCAGCCACTCTTCCTGAAACTTGTAGCATTTCATGGGGTTGTTGAGACCCAAGTGCAGGACCTGGCTTTTGGCCGTGTTGAAACTCATATGATTGGCCTCAGCCCATTGATCCAGCCTGTGCAGATACCTCTGCAGAGCCTTCCTACCCTAGAGCAGATCAACACTCACGCCCAACTTAATGTCATCTGCAGACTTACTGAGGATGTACTCCACCCCCTTGTCCAGATTGTTAAACAGAACTGGCCCCGATACTGAACCCTGGTGAACACTACTTGTGACTAGCCACCAGCTGAATTTCACTCTGTTCACCACCACCCTTTGGAGCTGGCCACCCAGCCAGTTTTTTACCCAGCAAAGAGTACACCCATCCAAGTCATCAGCAACCTCTTTCTCCAGGAAGATGCTGTGGGAAAGAGTGTGAAAGACTTTACCAAAGTCCAGGTAAACAACATCCGCAGCCTTTCCCTCATCCACTAAGTGGGTCACCTTGTCATCGAAGGAGAGCAGGTTAGTCAAGCAGGACCTGCCTTTCATAAACTGAAGCTGAATGGGCCTGATCACCTGGCTGTCCTGTACACACTGTGTGATGGCACTCGAGATAATCTGCCCCTTAACCTTTCCTGACACTGAGGTCAGACTGACAGACTTGTATTTGCCTGGATCCTACTTCCAGCCCTTTTTGTAGATGGGCATCACATTTGCTATCTTCCAATCAACAGGGACCTCCCCAGTTATCCAGGACTGCTGATAAATGACAGAAAGGAGCTTGGTGAGCACATCTGCCAGCTCTCTCAGGACCCTTGGGTGGATCCCACCCAGCCCCATAGACTTCTGTGTGTCCAAGTGGTGTGACAGGTCACTAACCATTTCCTCTTAGGTTATAGGGGCTTCATTCTGCTCCCTGTCTCTGTGCTGCAGCTCAGGGGGGATGGGTACCCTGAGAACAACTGGTCTGACTATCAAAGACTGAGGCAAAGAAGGCATTAAGTATCTCAGCCTTTTCCTCATCATTGTTACTATGTTCCCCCCGCTTACAGTAAAGGATAGGGATTCTCCTTTGCCCTCCTTTTGTTGCAGATGTATTTATAGAAACATTTTCTATTGTCTCTTATGGCAGCAGACAGATGAAGTTCTAGCTGGGCCTTGGCCCTTCTAATTTTCTCGCTGCATATCCTCACGACATCCTTGTAGTCCTCCTGAGGGATACACTTCTCTGAAAGTGTTTGTGTTTGGATTCACTTATCTGTCCAACCAGGCAGAGGTTAGTTTGGAAAACTAGACATATTTTCCCTCTGTCACCTGTGACATACTGATGCTATTTACAACACTGTTTTTGGAAACGCTGGGTGGAGAGCATAAAGATGGTCGGAGTACTAAAGACACTCCTGTTTCTTTTTCAAGCAGCTCCATGCTGGATAAACCTGCTTCTAAAGATACATAAAAGCACACCTCTGTGACCTAGTTAGGCTGTGGACAAGACAATGCATCTTAAAAACCTGTTTGCAAATGGATTACTTCCTTCTAACAGGGTAGACTGTAGAATTATTTTTGAGATAGTGTGTGAAGCCCAAGGCTCAGTGACAAAACTTGAAGATGGAAAATTCAGGCAAAGTGATCAATCAATGCACAAAGAAGGAGTTGTAACTGAAGCAAAAATTGTAGGATGTCTAAACTGAAAACTTGAAAAACACCTGTGGTAATGGAAAAGGCTAAAAAAAAGTTGCTTACAATTGGGGCAAGTATCTAATAATTGTACCAGCATGTGACTTTCAGTCCATAGCTCATCAACTGGAAATAGTGTACATGCATATACACACTATTTGTGTGTGTGTGTATGCGTCTAGATCTAATATGTATAAGTGTGTATGTTCCATCAGAGAGGATTGTTAGGGAGTATGTATTCTGCTATGTATCCTTGTCACCCTAACTCCTTAGGCAAAATGAGGAACAGGTAGATCATGGAGACTCTTTGGGTGCAAGGCTTGACTTATTAAAAATGGAGAAGGGGAAGGGAATCCTCTGAATACTGAAAAAGACTCCACTTTTTTCCAAAAGGGAAAGATGTTTTTTTCAAAACTCATTTTAAGCAAAGTTAAACTCATGCAATTTGAAAATAGAATTTCCCTGTAGACAAAAATCTTCCCTTCAAAGTACAGGCCTGTCCCTCAAATGTATTTCGTTCTTGTGAATCTGATTCTTTCCCAGCAATATGAGTATAAAATGCCTCAGAAAGTCCACAGCAATCAAGAACCTAGCTATGTTACTTACTGCTTTTGTTAGATTATTGAAATACTGCCAAGAATACACAGAAGTGACAGCAAGTTGTGTCGAATTGCTCTATTGTCTCTTGGCTGCCAGTTATTCGTTTCTTCCACAGCCTGTATTATGTAAAACTTCAGTCTTTCTGGAACACCGAGTTATGGCAGAGGCTGTAGAAGTACTTGAAATTACCAAAAAGAAATAATTTCTTTGCACTACTAACCTTTGGCTGCTTTCACTGAGTGTATGTGTTTACTCCACTGTCCACGGTGACGCACGTCATGGGACCAAGCCTACAAGGGAAAGCATTTAAACAGTCAGTGACAAGCACAGTCAGAGAGGTGCTGTATAATCCAACAGAAGAGCACCTAAAAGGAGAGGGAAAGTACAGAATTACAGTCTAAATACAGATCATCTTGCTCGGTTTTTTTTTTCGCCTCAATTTGCCGAACCCCATGGTGTGGAAATTAATTGAGGACAGATTAAATGTAGTCTGTGTTCTCACCTCCTTGTATGTTGGTAGCCAACCTTCGCTAACTGAATGGAGGCATGATCTTCACCTTGACCAGAACTTAATTCCATAAAAATGTGAGTCCTGAGGAAGCTGTAGAAGAGACTACAGATTTGACCACCATACAAGGAGTGGTTAAGGAGTAGCCCCTTCTTCATTAAATAACTTCAGTAGAGAATTTTAAAGCTTTTAATAATGCATTTCCCCAATAATTATATTCTATTTGACTCTGCAGTAATTGATCTCATTTTAATACTCAATAATAAATAAGGGGGGTGAATTTAAAGAATTTTGTTTTAAATATCTCCTAGGGTCTTTTTTTGTTTCTTATATAAGCACTGTAAAACTTGTTTTTTCAACACTTAGTATTTAAAATGTAATGCTATGTAGAACAGTGGTGTATCATTCTAAACATTGAGGTTAGTTTAAACCTTGATAGACATGAAAAATTCTAGCTTTTATCAGTAGTATTTCAGCTCCTCAGTTTTTAAAACTTGGTCTGGAAAGCTCATGGAGACAGAGGTTTCCATGCTGTATAGGCACTTAAACATAAATAATCCCCTGAACTAACACTCCAGAGCTTATTAAAAAGTTAATTTCTTGTAGAATAAGCAAGCATCCTCACAGTTTATTTCTTTATGGAACTAAGTATATTTGGAAATACATTAATTTGAAAAATAGAATCAAGAATATGCTCTCTCCCTGCACTTTCAAAAAAAGAAAAGAAGGCTACAATGAGTGCAGACAGTCATTGAGGTATTTCCAAAATAGAATATCTATGCAGCACCTAGTAACGTTGTTGAGTGAACTTCCATGAAGTAGAAAGAGAAGTTAGTACAAAATATGAATCACCGTTTACTTTCTCATTTCCACTCATCGTATTTCTGCAGACAAGGGATAAAGACGGGTATGTAAATCACACTTTTCACTCTAAAAACATATGCACTGTTACAGCCTCCAGTTAATATTCTGTACTGAAGTCCACAGCAAAGCTTCTTTAGAGTTCAGCAGAATGAAGATTCTGCTTCCTGTATGAAAGTGCCTTCTGTCTATAGATTAAAAATAAGGCCAGCCATACAAATGTGAGGTTACAAAGTCTCTCAAGCTTAAACACTGACTGCTACGGTTCTGATTTTGCTCTTGGGCAACACAGTGGTATAACTAGAAATGAGACCAAGATGAGCAAAAGTGATATGTACCCTCTGATAAAGGGAAATGGACTACTTTATTAAGAGGTTTGCACTTGTGTTTGCTATTTCAGAAAAAGATGAAACAGAGGAAAGTGTAGGAGGTCTAGAGGTGGCTGAATAGGCTGAACAGCTTCTTGTAGCTGGAAGAGAAATTTCAAGTTTAATTGAACAGGTATGACCGTAGAAATCATGCCCTATTAGAGAGCATTTCTGCCCTCCACTTAGAGCAAGAAACATTGGCATCTGTAACAAAAGAATGAAATCTAACAGCTGTTTCCATGTTGGATGTGGTGAGGATCAGTGACAAAAGACACACTACAACATTTCTTGAGGTAAAGTTGAGCAGTTAGAGAGCTTCAGCCTTACTGAACAAGAAGGTGATTTTTTTTCAATTGCTGACTGCAAACTGTTAACTACAGAGATGGTTATGGTTATCTTAACAGGGTTAATGCGATCTCCTTCATTCAGTTCACACTTCCAAATCAGTTTTGGTTTTAAACATATTCAGTGAGACAACTGTTGAACTATACACCACATTTTTTACTCAGTTTTCACTCCTTTACTATTTATACAAAAATCGCATCTGTCTCAGGATCTGGCTGAAGGGGCTTTACTATGATGAATTTGCCTCATTTCAGCAGTGAAGCAGTGTTCCCTACTGAATCTACACTGCTTTGAGTTATTTGTCAGACTTTGAAAATACCCGGAATACCTGTAAAAACATGAAAGTATCCATTCCTGGTAACTAAGTATTTTCAGTTAGTGCACATCTGATCCCTCCTTATGATTTTCCCCGCTAGTTTCCTTCAATGGCAGCATGAACCCTCCATAAGCCCCTTTTTTCTCTCTCTTCCACTTCTTTTCTACTGCCTCCAGTGTGTGAGTGAAGTCATGCAATATTTCCATTCTTCATTTCCTTTCCTTTTGGGAATTTCATAATTTTGGAGAGTCAGAAAACAATCACATGGATGTTTTTAACCTGTAATTTTCAAGTGTATCTTGCCTGTTTTGCTGTTATGGCCTGTCTTGAGTTAGAAGTTGGACTAGATGATAACAGCATTTCATATATCTCAGATCCATGCAGCTACTTGTCAGTTGTCAGATTTTGCTTTGTAAGTGCTGCCTTGGTGAATGATGCAGAAGTTCCAGATATGCTCAAAAGATTTAGAGTTATTTCAATACTAAGTTTAGTAGATATCGGCTCAAACTGCCATTGTTATTCAATAATGGAGTATTTATATGTTTTCTTTCAAATTAAGGTATTTTATTTACTTTAGGCTTGGGTGACTGTAGTCATTAGAGGAGGGCAGAAGGTAAAAACTATTTCCAAACCAGTATCAGAACTTCTCTAAAATCAGTGTCAACCCTACTCTCTTATCTTTTAGAGAAGTCCATGCAAGGTATGTTTTCCATCCATGTTCTCCAGGCATAAACACAAACATTTCAAGCACACAAATTTGAAAAATGGACTCCATTAATGTATAATGAGTATATGTTAATATACTCAAGCTGAGTATATAAACTAAATACATGTTATATATAAATTGAGTACACATTAATAGACCCAGACGAGCCTTGAAGTCCTTTTATTACATTATCTGAAGCTAACCTAGAAGGTGACTTACATTTTAAATAGAGAGAGCACATTTTCAGCCAGAGTGTGGAGCCAGGACAAGACAGAAATTTGGACTACCTTGCACAAATAAACATGGATTTAGGGAAAGTATCCAAAATCAATGAGTGCAGATACTGATTAGGGAGACGCAAATGTTGGGAAAGCCTTAAAAAAACAGGTCTGAGCTGGGAACAATAGCTGTTGTGGAGTTCAATAAATCTTTTCCAATACTACTTCTACAAACACTTGTTTTGTCTTTCTCACATGCATGTAGAGCTCATGTAAAATGAAGTCCAAACTAAGTCAAATGAAGTTCACGGTCCCCCAAAATATCCCTCTCTCTAAATTGGAGAGATATGGATTTGGTGGGTGGACTGTTCGATGGACGAGGAATTGGTTGGATGGTCACTTCCACTGGGTAGTGGTCAACGGCTCAACGTGCAGATGGAGATTCGGTGAAAAGTGGTTTTCCTCAGGGCTCTTTTTTGGGATCAGTACTATTTGATATCTTCATCAATGACCTAGACAGTGTGATTGAGTGCACGTTCTGCAAATTTTCCAGTGACAACAAGTTGAGTGGTGCAGTCGACGCACCCGAGGAACAGGATGCAATCCAGAAGGACCTGGACAATCTCAGGAAGTGGGCCTGTGTGAACCGCATGAGGTTCAGCAATGCCAAGTGCAGTGTCCTGCACCTGGGCTGGGGCAACCCCTGGTATCAGTACAGGCTGGTGGATGAAGGGATTGAGAACAGCCCTGCGGATAAGACTTGTGTGCTCGCAGCCCAGAAAGCCAACCGTATCCTGGGCTGCAGCAGAAGAATTATGGCCAGCAGGTTGAGCAAGGTGATTCAGCCCCTCTACTTGGCTCTGGTGAGACCCTACCTGGAGTACTGTGTCCGGCTCTGGAGCACCCAGCACAAGAAGGACATGGAAGTGCTGGAGCGGGTCCAGAGGAGGACGACGAAAATGATCCCAGGGCTGGAGCACCTCTGCTATGAGGACTGGCCAAGAAAGTTGGGGCTGTTCAGCTTGCAGAAGAGAAGGCTTTGGGGAGACCTTATTGCAGCCTTTCAGTACTTAAAGGAGGCTTACAGGAAAGATGGGGACAGGGTTTTTAACAGGGCCTGTTGCGATAGGAAAAGGGGTAAAGGTTTTAAACTAAAAAAGGTAGATTTAGACTGGATATATGGAAGAAATGTTTTACTATGACAGTGGCGAAACACTGGAACAGGTTGCCTAGAGAGGTGGGAGATGCCTCATCCCTGGAAACACTCAAGGCTAGGTTGGGCGGGGCTCTGAGCAACCTCATCTAGTTATAGAATCATAGAATCATAGAATGATTTGGGTTGGAAGGGACCTTAAAAATCATCTGGTTCCAACCCCTCTGCCATGAGCAGGGACATATTCCACTAGACCAGGCTGCTCAGAGCTCCGTCCAACCTGGCCTTGAACACTTCCAGGGAGGGGGCATCCACAACTTCTCTGGGCAACCTGTTCCAGTGTTTCGCCACCCTCATGGTAAAGAATTTCTTCCTAATATCTAATCTAAATCTGCCCTCTTTCAGTTTCCAGCCATTCCTCCTTGTCCTATCACTACACACCCTTATGAAAAGTCCCACTCCATCCTTCCTGTAGGCCCCCGTCAGGTACTGGAAGGCTGCAATAAGGTCATGCCAGAGCCTTCTCTTCTCCAGGCTGAACAGCCCCAACTCCCTCAGCCTGTCCTCATAGGAGAGGTACTCCAGCCCTCTGATCATTCTTGTGCTCCTCCTCTGGACCCACTCCAACACATCCATGTCCTTCTTTTGTTGGGGGCTCCAGAGCTGGATGCAGGACTCCAGGTAGGGTCTCACAAGAACAGAGTAAAGGGGAAGAATTCCCTCCCTCGACCTGCTGGCCACGCTTCTTTTGATGCAGCCCAGGATATGGTTGTCTTTCTGGGCTGTAAGCGCACATTGCCGGCTCATGTTGAGCTTCTCATCCACCAGTATCCCCAAGTCCTTCTCCTCTGAGCTGCTCTCGAGCCACTCTCCGCCCAGCCTGTACTCGTGTTTGAGATTGCCCCGACCCACGTGTAGGACCTTGCACTTGGCCTTGTTGAACTTCATGCAGTTCACGCAGGCCCACCCCTCCAGCCTGTCAAGGTCCCTCTGAATGGCATCCCTTCCCTCCAGCGTGTCAACCACACCACACAGCTTGGTGTTATTGGCAAACTTGCTGAGGGTGCACTCAGTCCCA